>Ga0208624_1000025_pt1 | contig 94300 bp, 69 predicted proteins | sample Knorr_S23_td_DCM_FD_185607 | JGI IMG/M metagenome (GOLD analysis project Ga0208624, IMG submission 185607) | Marine microbial communities from Southern Atlantic Ocean transect - Knorr_S23_td_DCM_ad_71m_LV_A (SPAdes) (version 2) | ecosystem: Environmental > Aquatic > Marine > Oceanic | place... | reverse complement strand
GCGCTGCTGGACCTCAAGGCCCGACCGGTCCCGCTGGTGCAGCTGGTGCTGACGGTGCACCCGGTGCTGATGGCGCTGCCGGTCCCCAAGGGCCCACTGGCCCCGCAGGAGCGGACGGTGCAGCCGGTGCTGATGGTGCAGCGGGCCCGCAAGGACCCACCGGACCTGCTGGGCTCGCTGGGTCGGATGGACCCCAAGGCCCCCAAGGAGATCAAGGTCCGCAAGGTAACCAAGGTCCGCAAGGGGCCCAGGGACCCACAGGGCCTCTAGGTCCGGCAGGTGGCATTGGTCCTCAAGGAGACCAAGGTGAACAAGGGCCGACTGGTCCCACCGGACCCGCTGGACCTGACGGCCCCACAGGTCCCGCAGGACCGCCAGGTAGCGGCGCTTGGACAGACAGCCTCACCGAGACTCACACGAACTTAGAGGTCGGCGTAAAGCTCGGCGCACAGCCTGCGCTCGGAGCGCTAGACATCGGCGATGACTTCGTGATGCGCGACTCCACGGACATTGGCGGCCTCAACAACAGGATCCGATTCCAGGTGTCGCCAGAGACCAGCCCCCTCGCGCTCCTAGGATCTGGCGGCGGCAGCGGGAGTGAGCCTGATGTCACCATCACTCGAGAAAGAGACGCGGTTGGAGGCACGGGGGTGGACACCGAGCCCGCCAGCCTTGGCGTCTCCGTGATCAGCGTCGAGCGCACAGAATACGAAGACCCCGACGTCCCTGAGGTCGTCATAGTCGTCGAGCCTGGCGGCGGTGGCGGAGGAACAAGCGTCGACCCGTACCTCATCGTGAACAGCGCCGGCCTGCTCATTGACGAAGGAAGGCTCCAACTAGGTATGCAGGGCGGCGGGTTCGCCCAACTTCAGCCCAGCGCGACCGGGCTCTCTCTTGAGCTCTATGGTGAAGACCTGAGTGGAAACTCAGGCCTTTTCGGTCTGGACGTTGGACCGGTCAACGCTTTAAGCCTTAACGCCGGCTCAGTGGACGCGTCATTTCTGTACGGCTACAGCATGGAAGTCGCAACGATCACGGCGACCGACATCAACGCAACGAACCTCTTCGCGGACACCTTCGACATCTCGAGCCTTGAAGCTGAGACCGGACGTGTTGACAACCTCAACCTCAGCTATGGCGGCGCAATCAGCCTAGAGAACAGCTTCGGCGGAGAGCCTTCCTTGCTCTACGGAGATACGAGCTCAGGCGACGTCGTCTTACGAAGCTCAGGGCTGATGATGGAGAACACCCAGGGTGACACTGTCAGCATGCGGCTCATCAACGACTCGTTCGACTACAGCGGAAGAAGCTTGTCATTGAGCGAGAACCTCCAAGTCAGTGGTGAGCTCGGGATAACGGAGTCACTCACGGGAGACCAAGTCTTCTTCCAAGTCATGCCTCGACTCTTCGCGCTGAGAGGAGATGACGACGATGATGACGATGATGATGACGATGACGGCGACGTCATCGTAAAACGACGCACCGCAAGCGGCACAACCACCACAGCAAAGGTGCGCTCTTCCGGAACTGTCTATGAAGACCCTGATGTCCCTGAAGTCGTGATCGTCGTAGAGCCTGGCGGTGGCGGCGGCGGCACCAGCCTTGACCCGTTCCTCAAAGTTGACGGCGGTGACCTACGCCTCATGAACCAGGGCTCCCTGCAGTTCGGAACTGACGGGCGCCTTAACATTTCGCCGAACACCAACAATCAGCTCGTGTTAGCTGGCGGCGATCTCTTGGTGGAAGGCGGGAGTGTTGATGTCGGGAGCGGCAGCGTCTACAGCTCCTACTTGAGTGTCATCTCGGCTGACCTCGGACAACTGAACGCCGACGTCTTTAGCGCCCGACAGATGGACGTCGCGGAGGGAGGAGCTCTAGCCCTCATGGGCGCGAGCGGGGCCTCCTACATCGGCACGGACTCAAACGGCGTCTTGAGCATGCAAAGTAACGGCGGCTTCAGCATGGCGAATAGCGCAGGTGATTTTGTCGGAATGCAAGTCATCAGTGAGGGCCTGCCGCCCTTCACCTCCGCTTCAAGCTCCTTGCTGATCAGCTCACCGGTCACCTCGACCGGCTTAAGGGTCACCTCTGGCTTCGGTGATGAGGCGCGCTTAGCAATGGGTTCCGACGGGAGACTCAGTCTGGACAAAGGTCTCTCCATCGGTGAAGACGTCTCCGTCCAAGGCCAACTCTTCAGTGGGGCAGGTAGCTTCCAGAGCTCGGAACCCACTAGCGGTGTCGGAGGTTATGTCGGGATCGTTGATGGTCTATATACCGGCAGCGACATAACTGATCGACCAGCGGTTAAAGGGACCAACGCAATCAACTCGGGCTGGGGGATCGGCGGCTCCTTTACGGGAGGCTGGAAGGGTCTCGACGCTCACTCCAACGGCTCGGGCTCCTTCTCGCGCTATGGCGTCAGAGCGAGCGCGAGCGGCGGCAACACCAACTACGGTGTGCGAACAGAAGCGACCGGGAGCGGATATGGCATCTACGCCAAGGGGAACTCGAACGCCATGGCTGGCTCCTTCATCGGGAACGTCGACGTCACCGGCAGCCTCAGCAAAGGCGGCGGCTCCTTCAAGATCGACCACCCCCTCGATCCGGAGAACAAGTACCTCTACCACTCCTTCGTCGAGAGTCCCGACATGATGAACGTCTACAACGGCAACGCCGTCTTCGACGCCAGCGGGGAGGTCGAGGTTGAGTTGCCCGACTGGTTTGAGAGCCTGAACCGTGAGTTCCGCTACCAGTTGACCTGCGTCGGCGGCTTCGCGCCGGTCTACGTCTCGGAGGAGATCGAGGGCAACCGCTTCACGATCGCCGGCGGCGCTGAGGGCCTCAAGGTCTCTTGGCAGGTCACGGGCATCCGTCACGATCCGTGGGCTGAGGCCAACAGGATCCCGACTGAGGTAGACAAGGCCCCTGAAGATCGCGGTCACTATCTCCACCCGGAGGTGCGTGGCCTCCCGACAGAGCGCAGCCTGTACAACCAGCGAGACATCCGCGAGGAGCGGGAACGCGAGGCCGCCCCCAGCGTTCGTACGCAGGCGATCGAGCGGACTCCGGGTAACTGAAGCCCAGGGGCTAGAGCGCGTCCAAGCTCCTCGCTGGGCGCATGCCAAACGAGGGCGTCTTGTAGACGCTCTCGTGAGCCATGTACCTAGCGGAGACGCGGACGCCGGAAGAGTCTCGGAACCAACCCGGACCACGGATCGTTCTGTTTTTCCACTGCTCTCCGCCGATCTGGTCCTGCTCGCTGATCTTCCGCGCCCCGGTCCCAGGCTCTATGTCGATCTCATAAGCAGAGACCATGTAGCGATCCCTCGTCCACTCCCCCACGTTGCCGAGGATGTTGTGGAAGCCCCATGGGTTAGGCAGGAAGGAGTCGATCGGAGAGTGGGCGGGGAAGCCATCACTCCAATCCTCGTACTTCCAGCCGGGCTCGCCGATCGCAAAGGCTGTCTGGTCACAGAGGTTCTCTGCGCCCTCTAGGCTCCCTGGCTCAGCGCCTGTCCACCAAGGGCTCCGTGTTCCAGCGCGAGCGGCGTACTCCCACTGTGCCTCCGTCGGGAGCACAAAGCCCAAGGTGAAGAGCCCGTAGGTCGCCTCTGACCATGAGACGTTCTCAACCGGGTGTAGGGTCGAGACGGTGCAGAGGGTCTCCCCTGTGCGGCTGTCCCTGATCTCCGTGCGCTTGCTCCCCTTGTAGCGGCTGTTGTTTGTGTAGGTGATCCGACGCCACTGCGCTTGCGACACCTCGTGCTTCGCGAGGAAGAACGGGTCGAGGCTCACCTCGTGAACAGGGCGCTCCTTAGGCGTCGCCTCTGGGTCGTAGTTTGGCTTCGTCTCATCGTCAGACTGCGCCCCCATCCAGAAGCGCCCACCTGGAACGAGCACAAACACGATCGCGCTGTCCTCTTCGATGACAAGCTCGCCCTCTGCGCCGCGCTCCAACGGAGCGCCTGTCTGCACCGCTGCAAACTCCCAGAGCCCAGAGCGGGGGTCTCTTCCGATCGGGAGGAGCCCCCGCTGAGGAGTGAGCTTTAGCCCTCCATACATAGGGCATGCGGCCTCGTCTTGGATGGAGGCGACGGCCTCTGCCCACAAGCGCTCGTTCTCAGCCCCCGTGATCGAGTCACCGTCCACCGCTCTCGCAGCCGACAAGCGACCCGCCATCTCTCCGAGACATGTGCGATAGCCGAGCTCTTCGCTGTCTCTCCAGCCCTGGTCTGACTGAGTGAACTCGAGGCCCTCGATCAGCTGCACGAGCGCTCCGTGCCACCACTCAGTCTGATTCTCTGTGAAACGGTAGGTCTGTCGGACTTGAACCTTCGCCTCGAGCTCCTCGACGATCGGTACATAACCCTCTCGCTTCTCAGCCCAGTACTTCACCGTCTCCTCGTCACCAGCGTCTTTAGCCGCTTGGATCCCAGCATCGATCTGTTGAATCGCATTGCGATACTTCTCGAGAGTGATCGCGAGCGGATGCTCAGCGCGGTCGCGCTCTACCTCCACCGATGTCTGTGGCAGCGCGCTCGCCCTCAGCTGCTCCAAGACGAGGCGATGTTCGGGGAGGCGGCCTAGGAGCTCTTCGGCGCGCTCGATCCAATCACTCATCGCCTTCGCGTTCCCTGGGACGGCCGGCCACAAGAGCTCAGCATCGTCCCACAGCTCCCGCATGTCACGCGCATCACCGAGACGCAGCACACTCGCGGCCTGCTCAGCAGACTCGTTCCAGTAGTAAGTAGACGTGACGACGCCCGCGACGAGGACGAGCACCCCCGCGACCAGCGAGTTGGCGAGGGAGCGGTTCCGCCGGACCCACATCTTGAGCTCTGCCAACGCACCCGTCTGGTAGGCCGCGACGACGCGCCCCTCGAGGTAGTTTCGCAAGTCTGCGGCGAGCTCACGCATGTCGGCGTAGCGCTCGTCCCGGTCTCGGCTCATGGCCTTCTCGCAGATCGCCTCGAGCTCGGGGGGCAGCTCTAGACCGAACTCATGCAGAGGCTTCGGCGGCCCATCGAGGAGACGCATCAGGGTCGTGAAGGCGTTGGGGGCCTCCCCGTCGGCCTGATAAGGCCGCCTCCTCGAGAGGAGGTGGTAAATCATGGCGCCGATGGCGTAGACGTCGGAGCGCTCGTCCATCTCCTCGATCTCACCGCGCGCCTGTTCGGGTGGCATGTATGAGGGCGTCCCCATCACATCACCCTCCATCGTGAACATCGTGGAGCCCGGCGAGATGTCGCGCTGCTCGAGTCGGTCGGAGACGACGTGCGCGTCGGAGGTCGTCGGGGTCAGCTCTTCGCCGTGGTAATCCTCCCGGCCTAGGATCCTCGCTAGGCCCCAATCCATGACATAGACCTCGCCGAAGTCCCCCACCATCACGTTGGCAGGCTTCAGGTCACGGTGGATGACTCTTCGAGAGTGCGCGAAGGACATCGCCTCGCAGACACGCAACAACACCCCGAGCACTCGCGTCGTGTTCCAGTCCTCATCACCTGCGAAGACCTTGTCGTACTTGTCACCGAGCTCCTCCCCCTGAACGAGCTTCATGGTGAAGTAGACCTGACCATCCTCGTCTACCCCGAGCTCGTGGACCGGGACGATGCCGGGGTGCTCAAGCTGACCGGTGATCTGAGCCTCATCGAGGAATCGACCCAAGGCGCGCGTATTCACAGCGGAGGCTTTCGAGTCAGCGGTGAGCCCGCGATCGAGCATGACCTTCATGGCCATGTCTCTACGGATGTTCCGGTCAAAGACCTTCAGGATGGCCCCCATTCCGCCGCGCGCGAACTCCTCCTGCACGTCGTAGCGCCCCTCTGCAGCGAGCCGTTCGCGGATCGCTTCGAGCGCGGCCTGGCTTGAAGAGGCCTCTGCCTGTGAGCCCTCCTGTCGTCCGGCGATGATGCTCCCCAAGAGCGGAGCTAGGTCCGCTGTGATCGTCCCCCTGTCAGGGATCACCTTCTTGAAGAGATCCTCGACGCTGCGCCACTCCGTGTAGAGCTCACGCAAGTGGGGCGCGCAGGAGGGGTGCTCATCGCAGAGCTCCTCGAGCCGCTCCTCGCCGCGCTCATCTAGCTCAGCGATGTTCGCTGTGAAGAGCTCTTCAGACTCTTTACGCAGCGGGGTCTCTTCGGCGTCTGCCATGTGGGTCATTGGACCCGGGCACACCCACCGCAGCAAGCAGAGGGGGCAGAGAGCTGCCTAGTTGAAGTCGTAGAGGTACGACAGGCGCGGCTTGTTGAGGATCGCGTAGGAGAGGCCATCGAGGAGGCCGAGGTCCTCATCTCCCGCTGTCTTCAAGCCGCGAAGCTCTGGTTCGCGGACGACGAAGAAGCGTCGTGTCGCACGATCTGTAGCCTCATAGCAACCTGGACGGACCTTCCCTGCCACTTCGAGGTTCTGCTCGCCGGTGTAGAAGACCCTGACCTTATGCAGCTCCTCGTCCTGGCTGAGCGCGCGCAGGTACTGATCACCTGACTCATCTAGGAGCTCATGCGCTAAGAGGATCTCGTCGACGTTGACATGCAACAGCGGCGTCTGGATCCGCTCTCGAGTCTTGAGGTCGATGAGCGTTGCGTCCTTCACCTTCAGGAAGAACTTCCTGTGCTCATCGAGCACCTGGCTCAGTCGGGTGTACTTGTCTTGCACCTTCCCTTTGATCAGGAAGGCGTCCGTGAGGAGGAGGTCTGAGACGAGGGTGAGCATGCGTCGCTGTGTTCAGCACGCGCAACCAAGAGCGGCCTGAGCTCGCCGGCGAGGTAGAAGGAGCCGAGCACCAAGACCCGCGCCGCGCCGCCTCCTAGCGCGGCCTCGAGGGCCTCGCTCGGAGCGCCCGCGTCTCGAGCGTCGATCCCAAGCTCCCGACCCAGCCTGGCGAGGTCCTCGCCTGTGGCGAGAGGCCCCTCCATAGAGGTCGTGCAATGGAGCCTATCGACGTGTCCGGCCAGGGCCTTTAGGACTGAGGCTGCGTCCTTCTCCCTCCCGAGCGCGAGGACCGCCTCAACGGAGCCCCGCGCTCCTCCATCGGCTCCAAGCTGTGACAGGAGACCCCTGACGCTCGAAGCCACGTGCCCGCCATCGAGGATCACCTCTCTCCCATCCACCGTGAAGCGCTCACAGCGCGCCTTCTGACGCGCCGCTTGGACGACCTCTTCGCCAAAGCTCGCGACGCCAGCAGGGCCTCCGTGCGCCTCCACCTCCTCCAAGATGGCGCGCGCTGTAGCCTCGTTCCGCCCATCAAAGGTCTCTGGGAGCTGCTCCAGAAAGCGCGCCCGCGCACCTACCTCTGTTACCACCTCGCGCACAGCCACGCACACCTCACCGTCTCCCTCCTCTAGGCCGACGACGAGGACGCCCCCCGCTGGAGTGATCGCAGCCTTCTCCAGGGTGATCGCGCGGAGGGTGTCGCCGAGGACCGCCGTGTGCTCGAGGTCGACGTTCGTCAAGGCGCAGACCTCACCATCTACGGCGTTCGTGGAGTCGAGCCGTCCACCGAGCCCGCACTCTAAGACGACCCACTCGCAAGCAGCGTCAGCGAAGGCTCGCAGAGCCCCCGCCGTGAAGAGGTCGAACCAAGTCGCAGCGCCAGCTGCTGTCCCCTCTGCCTCAGCTAGCTCGCGCGCCCGAAGCGCCGCGCTGAGGCACTTCGCGAGCGAGCCCTCATCGACCTCTCCTCCGTCGATTCTGACGCGCTCTGTGACCCGCTCTACGTGCGGTGAGGCGTAGCAGCCGCAGCGGACCCCTGTCGCGCCAAGGGCTGCCGCGACGATCGCAGAGACGGAGCCCTTGCCCTTTGTCCCGGCGACATGCACGAAGCGGGGCCCTCGCTGCGGCTCACCTAAGCGGCGGAGCAGATCCCGAACAGGCTCGAGCGTGCGCCCCATATCCGCGGTGCGGTCTCTACGCTCCCAGTTCACGAGGCGATCCATCGCCCGCATGACCTCAATGAGCTCGGGGCTGCTCGCCCCCATGGTCAGATCTTCACTCCCCATGCAGGGGATTATCCTTCTCGGGGAGAGCTCATGAGGAGCCGTCGAGCACGACAGCAGCCTAAACGTCCTAAGCGATTTAATAAAAGTGGTTTACGCCACAGAAAACGAATCCGCGAGACCGGTTTCGCGATAGAAATCGCTCTGACTGAAAGTCCGCATGAAAGCTCTGAATGGTCCAGAGCCGATAGAAACTGACGATCATGACCGAGCTCATCCATCGACTCAGGGTCTTCCCCTACGCGCTCGAGCGCCGAGAGCCCTCCTATCTCCTGCTCATGCGGGAGCAAGGGATCGAGAGCTGCTGGGGGCCACTACAAGGTGAGATCGGGCACGGCGAGCAGATGGAGGGAGCGGTCAGGCGGCAAGTCCAGGAGGGCATGGGTCTAGAAGAGCCCCTTGAGCTGGTCGACTTGGAGATGCCCGCGCGGTGGCTCCTGGGAGACGAAGAGGTCGTCGAGTGGACCTATGGTTGCAGGATCCCCAACGAGCCCGTCGCGGCAGCAGACCTGCGGCTCCGCTGGGAGCGCTTCATCGATGCCTATCCGAGCTTAGAGCTCGAGACAGACCGCGCAGCGATCCTCAGGCTGCACGCGCTCCTGCGCGCAGCTTGAGCTGCACGTGTTCTGGGTGACAGCCTCCGCATTCGGCGACATACTGCTCGGCCCGCGGTGCCACCACCCGCGCCCCCGCTGTGACCGAACACAACCCGCCGAGAGACCTTCGTGACTTCCTGTCGACCCTTCGCAGAGAGGGAGAGCTCGTAGAGGTCAACGCTGAAGTCTCCTCAGATCTAGAGGCCGCCGAGATCCACCGTCGCGTGATCGCCGCAGGTGGCCCAGCCCTCCTCTTCAATCGCGTCAGCGGGAGCCCCTTCCGCTTGACCACCAACCTCTTCGGCAGCGCTCGGCGCGTCGACCTCGCCTTCGGCGGTGAGGCTGGCGAATACGTAGCACGGCTCGCGCGCGCACCTCACGAGCTCGTCCCGCCTAAGCTCGGAGACCTCTGGAAGAATCGAGACCTCCTCAAGGCTGTCATGAACGCTGGCACCAAGAGGATCCGCAACGCGCCCGTCACCGAGGTCGTCGATCGCACCCCCGACCTCACCAAGCTCCCCGCGCTGCGCACTTGGGCCCGCGATGGCGGCGCCTTCATCACCCTCCCGCTCGTTGAGACTCGCCACCCGGTGTCTGGAATCTCAAACCTCGGGATGTATCGCTCTCAGATCTTTGACGCAGACACCTGCGGACTCCACATCCAGATCCAGCGCGGTGGCGAGGGGCACCTCGCTGTGGCTGAGGCGCGCGGTGAGGCGCTGCCTGTCAGGCTGCATGTCGGCGGGCCGCCCGCGCTCATCCTCTCAGCCATCGCCCCTCTCCCCGAGGACGTCCCGGAGCTGCTGCTCGCCGGCTTCCTCCAAGGTCACAAGCTAGAGACATGCGCCAACCCTGTGGGCGCGCACGACCTCATCGCTCGCGCTGAGTTTGCGCTCGTCGGAGAGGCCTCTCCGGGTGAGCGCAGAGACGAGGGCCCCTTCGGTGACCACTACGGCTACTACTCAGAGACACACCCCTTCCCCTTCATGCGCCTCAAGGCGCTCTGTCACCGCGCAGACGCGATCTTCCCCGCCACAGTCGTCGGGAAGCCTCGCCAAGAGGACTTCTTCCTAGGTGACTACCTGCAGGCGCTCCTCTCGCCGCTCTTCCCAGTTGTCATGCCTGGGGTCTTAGACCTCTGGAGCTACGGAGAGACCGGCTACCACTCTCTCTCCGCGGCACGAGTCGAGGAGCGCTACAAGCGCGAGGCGATGAAGAGCGCCTTCAGGATCCTCGGTGAGGGTCAGCTCTCCCTCACGAAGTTCCTGATCCTGGTCGATGACGCTGTCGACCTGCACGACTTCCGCGCACTGCTCACGCACGTGCTCGAGCGTGCGGACCTACGCACAGATCTCTTCATCTTCGCAAACCTCTCCATGGACACCTTGGACTACGCGGGCCCCAAGCTGAACGAAGGGAGCAAGGGGGTCCTCCTCGGGGTCGGAGAGCCGCGGCGCACGCTCCCCAGTGAGTTCACTGGGGCCGCGCCTGGTGGAGTGCGAGCGGCGCACGTCTTCTGTCCGGGCTGCTTGGTCGTCGAGGGCCCTCGCCACGACGAAGACCCTGACTTCGCCGCGCGGCTCGCTAAGGACCCCGCCCTCTCAGACTGGCCGCTCGTCGTCCTCTCGGACGACGCAGCTCGCGCCACTCGAAGCGCGACTAACTTCCTCTGGTCCACCTTCACCCGCTTCGACCCCGCCTCTGACATCACCGCTAAAGAGATCGAGCTCTTCAGCGGGCACGCCTCATATACGCCGCCGGTGATCATCGACGCACGAATGAAGGGCTATCCAGAGGAGCTCTTCTGCGACGAAGAGACCGCGGCCCTCGTCGACAAGCGCTGGGCCGAGTACTTCCCTGAGGGTGACGTAGAGATGGGCGACTCCAGCCAAGGCCACTTGGCCTGAGGACGGCTCACGATCCAATGAAAAGGGGCGCGGCACCTCGCGGTGACGCGCCCCATTTCCTGGAACCAGGCGGCCCTAGTACCGCCAGTGGAATGTGCCGCCGCTCAGTCGGGGTCGTCTCGGACCACCCACCGGAGAGCGGTCAAGCAGTGACTTGTAGAACATGTCTGCGCGCGCGTGATCCCCGAACTCGTAGAGAGCGTCTGCGAGCTGCAGTCGAATCTCACGATCCTGAGGAGTGAGCTCGAGCGAATACTCGAGGAGGTCGACCGCCTCAGAGAGCTGCCCCATGTTCCGGAGGACAGCTGCGAGGCGCGCGAGCACCTGCGGGTCTTCCACGGTCATATCTTGGACGCGCTCATAGAGCGAGAGGACTGTTCGGACCATCTTGGGCGGAACAACCCCTGCGCCAGCGGCGGAGTCGAGGAAGCCCTGCCAGACACGAGTGTCGTTCTCACCCTGATCGATGAGGTCCTGGAAGACCTCCATCGACGCGAGGTACTCCTTGTTCCACAAGAGCAGCTCGCCGCGCTTGATGAGGAGATCACGCTCGCCGGGAGTGTCCGTGAGCAGCTGCTCGTACTGTCGGATCGCCCGCGCAAAGTCTCCCTTCCATGAGAGGATCTCTGCGAGGTTCACCTCAGCCCGCTGCTCGTCCGGGTAGTCCTCAAGGATGGCGCTGGCCTCGGCCTCTGCGGAGGCGAAGTCCTTCATCGCTGAGAAGATCGAGACGAGCTGGTAACGACCCTCGAGGTCGAGCTCCACCATGCTGAGCTGCTGCAGAGCCTCGTCGTAGCGACCGAGGCGCGCGAGGACGCCAGCGTACTCGACCCGAGCCTCCTCAGTGTCAGGGTAGGTGTTGAGCAGCTTGTGGAAGCGGTCCGCGCCCTGAGCGAGGCGGCCAGAGTTCACGCTGTTTCGAGCAGCGAGGAGGAGGACCTCCTTGCGCTTGCCAGCCGTCGCGCGAGAGGCGTCGACCATGGAGAGGACGCGCTCAGCTTCGATCTCAGCGTCCATGTACTGGCCGTTGAGGCTGAGGGCGTTCATGTACGCCATGCCCATGTCCGGGTCCTTGAGGTATTGGGTCGCGAGCGTCCGCGTGACCTGAACAAGCTCCGGGTAACGCTCAGCGTCCTCGAGGGCCTCCTTGAGGAGCATCAGGCGACGACGGTCCGGGTCCTCCATGGACATGGTCTCGGCGTAGATCGCGTCGAGGCCAGGCTTATCGGAGGCGTACTCCGAGCCCTCTGCCACCGCGCTCATCAGCACGATGTCGTCCTTGAAGACCGCCTTGAACAAGCCATAGCTGACAGGCGTCAAGACCAGCGCAGTGAAGACAGCCGCCATCGCAGGGCGGAAGTAGGGGACCGGCTGGGTCTCGATCGTGCCGCGCAGGCCACCGTCAGTGCGACCAGAGGGCGTGATCTTGAGGAGGGTCTGGAGGATAGAGCGGCCCTGGCCCTTGAAGTGATCGAAGCGCAGGACGGTCTCGTTCACCGCGAGGGGGCCGGCAGGGTTCTTGATGCAGCGGATCACCTCGACCTCTGCTTCGACGTCGCCGACCGGCGTCGGGATCATCACGTTGAGGTGCTGACCTTCAGAGAACACGTGCTTCGTCCGAACGCGGAAGGCCTCGATGGAGAGGTCATCCGTGACCGCGTGAGCGAACTGTGACCTGCCGGACTTCTCGCCAACGAGCATCGCTACGGGGAGGCGATAGTCCACCCGGCGATAGCGACGACGGAAGCTTACGAGGCCGCGCTTGAAGCGACGGAAGCGCTCGCTCATCGGCCGCGAGACGCGATCGAACATGAGCGGGACGGCGTAGTGCATGCAGAGGTTGCGGAGCGCATCCTTCTCTAGGTCCGTCGTGTTCTCAAACTCTAGGCCGTAGCGGATGCACTCGGGGACCTCATGGTCATCATCCGGACGACGCGAGAGGTGACCGAGGAACTTCACCTTGGCGTTAGCTGTGACGCTGCTGCCGTTGGCGAGGATCGTCATCTTGCCGCGCACTCCGCTGGGGATGGAGTCGTACGCGACGATCCCTGCGCCGTACTCGTTGAGGTCCACGGTGGTCGCGTAACCCTCGACAGCCTCGCCCTCTTCGTTCTCAAACTTGAACCGCACTGGGAGGTTCACCTGGTGACGATAGGAGTAACGGTTTGAGGCCGGGCGCATCGCGCGGCGGAGATACTGCTGGGCGAGGTGCAGCTGCACCAAGACGAGGCCCGTAGCCACGCCCAAGCCCAGATAGTCGACCGCGTCACGGAAGACCAACTGGGAGGTCCAGCCCCAGGCGATCGCCAACAGGCCGACACCTGCGAGGATCAGCTGCGGCATGATGTACGGCATGATGCTGTCAGCCTGCCCGCCTCGCTTCGCCGTCACGACGAACTTCTGGCGGCCTCTACCGAACATCGCTCGCCAAGCAGCCTTGGTCTGCGTCCAGTAGTTGGCCATACCGAAGAGGCCGATCTCCCGGAAGCTCGCGTATCCCTTGCTGACCACCTTGATGGTCGCAGTGATCATGAAGAGATAGAGGAAGAGGATCAGACCCAGGTGCCAGGTGAACTCTGTCACAGGCGAGATGCCGCTGAAGAGCATCAGGATCGGGGTCAAGAACAGCGCCAATCGTGCGAAGCCTCCGCCCCAGTGAATGATCGAAGCGAAGTAGGACAAGCGCTGCTTCAACGTCAGACCGCGCGCAGTGAGCGGGTTGTCATAGAAGAGGATCGAGAGGTTGCCCTCTGCCCAGCGCAGTCGCTGACTGTGGAACGTCGTGACGTCCGCAGCGGCCTGACCGGCGATCAGCCGCTCAGAGATGTAGCAGGTCTTCCACCCAGCCATGCTCAAGCGGATGCCTGTATGCATGTCCTCAGTGATGGTCTCCACGGCGATGTAGCCGACATCTTTGAGCGCCTCACGGCGGAACATCGCAGCGCTGCCGGCGAAGATGACCGAGTCCAGTGCGTTCTTGCCGCTCTGAATGACGTTATAGAAGAGTTGGCCCTCCTCCCAGAAGCGGTCCTTCTCCCCATCGAAAGACCCCTGGAAGGTGTCGAAGTTGTAGAAGGCGTGCGGCGTCTGAACCATCGCGAGCTTCTCATCCCGGAAGTAACCCACCGTACGTCGCAGGAAATGAGGCTCAGGCACGTGGTCAGCGTCAAAGATGACGACAAAGTCCCCGTCCGTTTGCTCGAGAGCGTGGTTGAGGTTGCCCGCCTTTGCGTGAAGGTTGTTGTCCCGCGTGATGTAGCGGACGCCGAGGTCTTTCGCGAGCTCGCGGACCTCCTCTCGCTTACCGTCATCCAACACATAGGTGTTGTGCGGAAGCTCGAGATCTGCGCATGCTTTCAGGGTGCCGCGAAGGAGGTCTACGTCTTCGTTGTATGTCGGGACGAGGACGTCGATGGTGACGCCCTCAAGGGGCTCGACCTCTTGCGGTTCGCTCGTGTCCCAGACCTGGAGGAAATACAGTGCCAAGGAGACGCCACCGAAGAGCTCTGCTCCGTAGAGCATCATTGAGACGATGGTGGCGTAGGTCCCCTCAAGGTTGAGGGTGAACAAGGCGCGGTAGACGAGATAGAACCCGACAACGAAGAGACACGCTGTCATTAAGGTTCTGCGGGCTGATGCGCTCATGGGTTTGGGGATCGGTGTCGTTTGGGCTCAAGAAGGAGTCCCGCTCTGATGATCTGGCTTCAGGGTTCCAGGTCCTGAGGCTCAGGGAGCGAGAACCCTCTAAGACGTGCCCGTGGGACACCTGCTTTGGTGGGGTTCTAGGGAATAGTAAGTCGATTTCTCAGTCCCGGCGGTCGCTCCTCCTAGGAATTCGGAGTGAATACCGAGGACCTGAGTTGAACATAAATGTTTGTTTTTGTGGACTTTATTAGGAAATTTGATTCTTCCGGCTTGCCTGTTTTCAGCGTAGACTGAGTTCAGTCCAACTAAGTTTCATTCCTTGTATGCCTCCGAGGGCTCTGCCTCTGAGGTCCACAAGGGCCTTCAGTCCCCCACCACGCGGGCTCCGGGGCAGGCCAGCTTTCGCCATATGAGAGCTGATCTCCCTGTGACCAGTCCCCTGGACGGATTTCCCCACGAGGAAGTGCTCCAAGGGCTCAGGTCACGCGGCCTCTGTGGTCGAGGATTGAGGCGAACCCTCCTGATCCTCCCTCTTCGTTCCCAACCCCACCCTTTCATGTCGCGCACCAAGATCGCACGCCCTCACATCTCACTTGGGCTCCTCTTGTCGCTCCCCTTCCTCGCCGCCTGCTCTGACGGTGAGGAGGTCGCCCAAATCGAGGGCCAGCTAGACTCCTTCGCGGGTCTGCCCTCTGACTACAGCTACCCTGACGAGCTTCACATGGGCGCTGCCAGCGAACCGTACGCATCGCCGTACGACGACCAGGCAGTCGAAGACCCCTCTGAGCCTGTAAGGGATCGAAACTACATCGACATCTTGCTTCGCTCCGCTCGCAACGTCGTGGCAATGGATCAGGCCTCGGAAGCGATTGGAACCTACGAGGAGCTCTTGGCTAGGGACCCTGAGCACCAAGAGGCGAGAGAGGAATATGCGGGACTGCTCATCCAGGAGGGACGTCTGGTCGATGCAGCTGCACAGTTCCGCATCTTGATCGAAGCCCAGCCCAGCGATGCGCGGCACCGTCGCGCTCTCGCTGGCGTGCTTGTACAGACGAGAGAGTTCGACGAGGCCTCGGAGCAGCTCCGCCGTGTCCTCATGGAGGACCCTGAGGACGTAGAGACCGCAGCTACCTTGGCCCGGCTCTACACATGGACCAAGGATTTCCACAAGGCCGAGGACGTGTATAGAAAGCACCTGCAGAGCCTCGACCCCAGGAAAGAGTCTGATCAGGTCCTCTTGGCCCCTGTCCTCTTGGACCTTCACCGCCCAGAGGACGCGCTCGGCACCCTAGAGCGCCTGAACAGGAAAACCCCTGAGGACCTCAGGTGGGCTATCTACCTCGCGCGCTGCTACACGCAGCTTGGAGAGCACGAGAAGGCCAGCAAGACCCTCGACCAAATGGCTGAGGTTAGGACCGCAACGATCGAAGAGCGGCTTGAGCTCGCGAGCTACCTCTCCCTCGTAGGCAGCTACAAGAACGCCATGAAGCTCTACGACCAGGTCCTTGACGTCGCGCCTGCGAACAAGGCGGCCAAGATCGGCAGCGCGCGCATTCAACTCCAAGCCTTCCTGCCCTCTGCAGCGAAGCGCACTCTCAACTCCCTCGAAGGCGACATGGGGTCTGACCGCCAGTATCAGCTCACCCTCGGCTCCTATCACGTGCTGATCGGTGACTACGCTGCCGCTGAAGGCATCTACAAAGACGCCCTCTCGAGGACCCCTGAGGACCACGAGATCCGCATCGCCTTAGGCGACATGTTCCGCATCAGCGGTGAGTATGAGAAGGCCTCCGGCGAGCTCCGCAAGGTCCCCAAGTACTCCTCCCGCAGTCGCGAGGCACGCTACCTCTTGGCCAAGTCGCTCTCTGAGCAACACCAGTACGAGGACGCGAACACCATCTGCCAGGTCCTCTACACCGAGGACGGCCGCGACCCTCGCCCGCTCCTCCTCCTCGTCCGCAACCTCGGCAAGCTCGGCAGCGCCACGCAAGCTGAAGCCCTCGGACGCAAGTTCCTCGAGCTGAACCGCACGGACGCCTATGCGACCGTCAACATGGAGATCGCCCTCGGCAACCTCATGCTTGACGAGGCGCGCTACCTTGAGGCCGCGCGCCTCTTCCAGAGCGCGACCGCTCACCCCTACGGCCAGCTCGCCGAGGCCTACTATGGCCTCGCCAAGGCGCAAGCCAACCTCGACAACCGCATCGGCGCGACCCGAGCTCTGCTCTCTTCCACCCTCTCAAGGACTGGCGACGACATCCGCTCGCGGATCATCCTCGCTGAGATCGCCACCGGCGACGGTGAGTGGAAAGAGGCCTTGGACATGTATCGCCACGTCCTTCGTTGGGACCCTGAGAACCTCGCAGCGATGGTCCGCCTCGGTGAGGTAGAGACCCTCCTCCTCCGGAACACGGAGGGCGTCCGGGTCGACCCTGTCACGACATTCGAGCGGGTGATCGCGCGCTCCCCCAACAACCTCCGCGCGAGGATCGGGATGGCGCGGGCTTACAGCCGACTGAAGAACTTCGAGAACTCCCTCGAGCAGTATGAGCTCGCGCTCGCCAACGACTCTGACAACATCGTCGCACACCGTGAGAAGGCTCGCCTCCTCTACTGGACCCACCAGTACGACGAGTCCGACGAGGCATACAACGCCCTCCAGGCGCCCGCAGCTGTCGAAGCCTTCCCGATGGACATCTTCGGCACCCGCTCACCGGAAGCCTCTCTCCACACTGAGATGGAGTACGAGGCCATGGTGAACGTGCAGGAGAACATCCAGCTTGAGAAGGAGGCTAAGCGCCTCGCCGGCTTCCGCGACCAGAGAGCGGTGGATGTGTACAAGCGCCTCATCGCTCGTGAGCCGAACAACACGGAGGCGCGCTTCGACCTCGCCCAGATCTATACGCGCAAGAAGCACACGAAGAAGGCTGTCCAAGAGTATAAAGACCTCCTCTTGGTCGACCCCCACCACGAAGAGGCGCACGACGTCTTGAGGCGTCTTGAGCTCAAGACTGAGCCGCGCGTCGTGATCGGGATGGAGACCTTCGACGCGAAGGGTCGCGGCGGTCTCTCACAGATGGCCGTGGACTCCTACATGATCGGCCTCGAGTACCCCTTCGGTGACGAGGACGAGCTCTTCACCGTGAGCTACGGCCGGAAGCGCTACAGCTCTCCCACGATCATCTACGATCCGGACAACCCGCAGGACCAGTCTGAGTGGCAACGCTTCGGAGCGATGGGCTCCAACGTCTTCTCAGTCCGCGCGCAGGACAAGTTCAAAGACAACGTGCTGCTCAAGGGTGGCTTGGTCTTCAACGAATTTGATCGCGCCGACGGCTTCGATGACCGGCCCCTCTTCGACCTCGGGATCGAGTATGTGACGAGGGAATCCACCCGTATTGAGGCCCGCCTCTTCACGGACAACGTCGCCGAGAACGGCCAGTCTGTCCTTGAGGACATCCACCGTACCGGGACGAGCATCTCTGTGAACTCAAAGCCCAACCGGATGTGGGACTACGGCGGCAACTTCACTTACGCCGACTACTCGGACAGGAACACCCTCTACGAGCTCAACACCTACGCGTCCTACCTGTACTCCCTGCCCCCGCAGCAGCTCAAGCTCCTCCTGAAGCTGGACTATAAGGACTTCGCCAACCAGGACAACTTCGAGGAGGCGGTCAACCCGACCTCTCCGTTCGAAGCCACTCACCCCTACTTCGCTCCGGGCAACTACATGCTCTACAGCGCTGGGATCGAGTGGAAGCACTGGCTGAACCCCGAGCTCTACCACGGTTCTGAGGACATCTGGTACTCGGTGATGGCAAACATCATGCTCGACAACAACTCAGAGAATTACACCCACTTCGGCCTCACCGCCACATACGAGGTGTCTGAGGCTGTCAGCTTCGCTGCCGACACCTCCGCTCTCCGGTCCAACGTCGTCGATCGCACGAGCGCACGTTTGTTCTTCCTGATCAGGATGCCTTAGTCTGTTCTCAAGGGAGTGGAGCCGGGCTCACGTGAGCCTGGCCACCTCGCTATGGAAGGACCGGAACAAGGCGAATCCAGGGAGACCTCACAGGGAGGGCTCAGCCGGCGTGGCCTCTTGGCCGCGACGGGCTCTGCGTTAGCTGTGCCTATCGCGTATTCGCTCCTAGACGGCCCAACCGCTGAAGGCATGACCCGCTCTCGCATCGGTGTCTCTATCGCAGGCGGCGAGTTCAGCACGGACCGCCCCTCCTTCTCGAACGAGCAGCCTGGGACGCTCGGCCAGGACTACACCTTCAACTCCGCGAAGACCTTCGGCTACTTCGCAGACCGCGGCTTCCGCCTCCAGCGCGTCCCCTTCCGTTGGGAGCGCCTGCAGTCGAAGCCTGGCGGAGCGCTCAACCAGAGTGAACTCGGACACCTTAGACGCTGCGCGGACTGGGCGAAGAGCAACGGGGCGCGGATCATCCTCGACTGCCACAACTACGCGCGCTACGTGATGCCAATCAACGGCGTCCCTAGAGCTTGCGCGCTCGGGGAGCGCATCGGCAAGCGCGTCCCGATCACGCCTGAGCACCTCACAAACCTGTGGCTGCGTATCTCCGACGCCCTCGGTGATCATCAAGGCATCGACGGCTGGGGCATCATGAATGAGCCGCACTCCCTCGGCCGCATCCCTTGGAGGAGCGTCTCCCAGGAGGTGGTTCAGGCGCTTCGCAAGGACGGGGACACGAAGAGGATCTTCGTAGCTGGCGACGAGTGGAGCAACGCGCAGCGCTGGGCTGAGATCAACGGCTCACAGCCTTGGATCCGAGACCCCTTGGGTCGCACGGTCTATGAAGCGCACTGCTACTTCGACTCGAACGGGTCCGGCAAGTACACGCGCTCCTTCTCAAAGGAGTACGACCAAGACCCGCGCTTGATGAATCGCGGCGTCGACCGGGTGATGCCCTTCATTGACTGGTGTCGCCGCAACCGCGTCACCGGGATGATCGGTGAGTTTGGCGTGCCTGCGGACGACCCCGCATGGCAAGAGGTCGTAAAGCGCTTCGTGCGCACCCTCAGCGACGCCGCCATGGAGGGGATCTACTGGGCTGCTGGCGAGTGGTGGGGCAACTACCCCCTCTCGATTCAGCCCACGCGCAACTTCACGAAGGACTCACCCCTCATCGAAGTCCTCCGAGGCTAGTGAGCCTGCCCCGCGGGGCCCCATAGGCTTATCCTGTACGCCTCTCGCCGGCGGCCTATCCCCCGGCCTAGCACCTGACCCTCACCTCAACAGGGCCCATGATCCCCCGACCGAACCGCCGCACGGTCCTCGCCGGCCTAGCCTCCGCCCCTCTCTTCATGAACCTCAAAGCCCACAGCGCGGACTCGCCCATGCGCGGCAAGCTCAAGAAGTGCTGCAAGATCGGGATGGTCGGTGAGGGTGACACCCTCGTCGAGAAGTTCCAGCTTCTGAAAGACGTCGGCTTTGACGGCGTAGAGATGGACGGGCCGAGCGGCTACGACTGGAAGGAGGTCGTGGACGCGAAGATCGAGGTCGGTTTCGAGGTCCCTGGCGTCGTCTGCTCTACGCACTGGTCCAAGCCCCTCTCGGACCCCAAGCCCGAGGTACGCGCAGAGGGAGTCGCAGGGCTAGAGGCGGCGCTCCGCGATGCCAGACTCTTTGGCGCATCGACGGTCCTCTTAGTCCCCGGGGTCTGCAACGGAAACGTCAGCTACAAGGACGCCTGGGAGCGCTCGACCCATGAGCTCGCCGCCGTCCTCCCCCTCGCGCGCGAGCTGGACGTAAAGATCGCGCTGGAGAACGTGTGGAACGACTTCATCACAGACGCGAAGGAGGCCGCCCGCTACCTCGACCAGTTCAAGGGCGAGCACCTCGGCTGGTACTTCGACGTCGGTAACATCGTCCGCTACGACGATCCGGTCAACTGGGTGAGGACGCTCGGTGAGCGGATCATCAAGCTCGACATCAAGGACTACAGTCGCGCAAAGATGGAAGCTGAGGGAGTCTGGAAGGGCTTCGACTGCAAGATCGGGGCGCCCGAGTCGAGCGCAGGTTGGGCCGAGGTCATGGCCGCCCTCGCAGAGGTAGGCTACGAGGGCTGGGGCTCTGCGGAGGTCGGTGGCGGGGGCCGCGAGCGCCTCGCCGAGATCTCTAAGAACATGGACGAGGTCTTCTCTCGATGAGTCCGATGCGCGCCCTCCTCGCCCTCGCACTCCTCACCACCTCCTGCGCTGCGCCGCACGGCTCCGCTCGGGTGAGCGTGACCGAGCTCGCCGCGCCCGAAGGCCCCAAGGTCCTCTGTGTTGTCGCGCACCCTGACGACGAGACCGTGTTTGCGGGGACCCTCTTCAAGACCGCTACCCACTTGGGCGGCGCCTGCGACATCCTGCTCATCACCAACGGTGAGGGCGGCTTCAAGTACTCGACCCTCGCAGAGCGCATCTATGGGCTCGAGCTCACCGAAGAGGAGGTTGGCCGCGCCCACCTGCCGAGGATCCGCCGCGAGGAGTTCCTCGAGGGCTGCCGCTACCTCGGCGTGCGCGACGCGCTCTTCTTGAACCAGCGAGACCACCGCTACTCCCAGGACCCTGGCGAGGTACTCGACACCGACGTCTGGGAGCTCGCGAAGGTCGAGCTCGCCATCGACCGCGCGCTCCGCGAGGGCGAGTATGACTTCGTCCTCTGCCACCTCCCCATCCCGACCACGCACGGCCACCACCAAGCCGCGACCATCCTCGCCCTGCGCGCGGTGAAGCGCATGGACAGAGCTTCGCGACCGGTCCTCTTCGGCGCGACCACCAACGCGCTCATGCAGTTCACCGAGCTCCCCGACTACCTGGAAGCTCGCGCTGTCGAGGGCCCTGTGCATGTCTTTGATCGCACGCAGCCCTTCGGCCACCGCGACAAGCTCGACTATCGGGTCGTCGTTAACTGGGTCATCGCCGCCCACAAGTCCCAAGGGACGATGCAGCTCGCGATGAGCAAGGGAGAGCGCGAGCGCTACTTCGTCCTCGACACGGGAACCGAGGGTGCCCACGAGAAGGCCGCGGCTTGGTTCGAGGCCCTCAAGGAGCCTCAGTTCCCGAAGAAAGTGTATGGCGCCTCTGCCGGCACCAACGCCTCCTCCAACTAGGGGCGTCGGACTGGGCGCGCAGCCCACATGACCTCTCCGCTCCCGATCCGCCTCACCTCGACTGAGCTCCGCCTGACGGACGTCCAGACTCGCCTCCCCTTCCGCTTTGGGGGCGCGATCCTGAACGCCGCGCCGCTAGCGACCCTGCGCGTCGTCGTCCAGGCCGCGGACGGCGAAGAGGCGGAGGGCTTCTCTTCAGACCTGCTCATGCCTAAGTGGTTTGAGAAGGACCCGTCCAAGAGCGCTCAAGACGACGTCATCTCTCTGCTCGCGAGCATCCAACGCAGCGCCGCAGCGTGGACCGAAGCCGCCAGCCAACCAACCTCAGTGTTTGACGCTTGGCGTGTCGCCTACGCGGAGTGCATGGGCCCCTTCGACCCGACGGACACCGGCGCCCTCACTCGCGGCTTCGGCGTGAGCCTCCTTGAGCGCGCAGTCATGGACGCCGCATGCCGAGTCGCAGACATCTCCTTCCACGGCGCGCTGCGCGAGGGGCTCTTCGGCTTCGCTCCGAGCCAGCTTCACCCCGAGCTCGCTGCTTGGGACCTCTGCGCCTCGCTCCCCGATGCGCCGAGCAGCTCTATTGAGGTCCGTCACACGGTAGGGATTGATGACCCGCTCCGGGTCGACGAGCTCCAGCCGATGGATCGCGCTGACGACGGCTTCCCGCAGGCCTTGGATGAGGACATCGAGCGATACGGCGTGCGGCGCTTCAAGGTGAAGGTCGGCGCCGGCGCAGCTGCCGACGCGCGGCGTCTCCAAGAGCTCGCCGCTTTCTTTGAGTCCCACCTCGGCGGGCAGCCACTGGTCACTCTCGACGGCAACGAGCGCTACACCGACCTCTCGAGCTTCCTCTCCATGCTCGAAGAAGTCGCCCGCGACCCCATGGGCGCGCGCCTCGTGGAGCGCGTGGCCTACATCGAGCAGCCGCTCGAGCGCGTCGCCACCTTCGACCTCGACGCAACCGCTGCGATGAGAGACCTCTCTGCCATCGCCCCCGTCGTGATCGACGAAGCGGATGGACACGTCGACGCCTTCACCCGCGCTATGGCGCTCGGCTACATGGGCGTCTCTATCAAGAGCTGCAAGGGCGTCTTCCGCGGCCTCCTGAACCGCGGACTCGTGGAGGCGCGCGGCGGTGAGCTCTTTCAGACCGCCGAAGACCTCACGACCCTCCCCACTGTCGGGCTACAAGAAGACCTCGCGCTGATGTGCGCCCTCGGGATCGAAGACGTCGAGCGCAACGGACACCACTACTTCCGGGGCCTCGATCACCTCCCAGAGCAGGAACAGGTGAGCGCCCTCGATCGGCACTCTGACCTCTACCAGCGACAGCTCGACGGCGGCTGCGTGAAGATCCTCGACGGCAAGATGCTCACAGCCTCGCTCGCGTGCGTCGGCTTCGGTCACGAGCACGACGTCGCTTTCGAAGATCGCACACCGATGAAGGAGTGGGTCCCCAAAGGGGCCTGAGCCATGCGCTTCAAGAGTCCCGGACGCTGCCGCGACGCCGAGCGCCTGCGCGAGATGCTGCGAGCTGTCGACTCGAGCTTTGACTGCGAGCTCGAGATCGAAGCTGACGGACCCCTCGCACAACCGCTCGAGGTCGCTGGCTTCCGCCTCGCGAATCGCTTCGTCACTCACCCGATGGAGGGTTGGGACGCCAGCGCAGAAGGACTCCCCACCGCGGACACTCTGCGCCGCTGGAGGCGCTTCGGGCAGAGCGGCGCGAAGCTCATCTGGGGCGGCGAAGCCTTCGCAGTCAGCGAGGACGGCCGCGCCAACCCGAACCAGCTCTACCTGAATGAAGACGCCGAGGTCTTGGCTGGGCTCGTACAGCTGCGCGCAGAGGTCTGCGCCGGGCACGAAGAGATCGGTGAAGACCCAAGCGAGCTCCTCATCGGCCTTCAGCTCACACACTCAGGGCGCTTCTCCAGACCTCACGGAGCGCTCGCACCCAAGATCGCGCACAGCCACCCGCCGCTCGCAGCAAAGTACGGCGAGGAGCCAGCGCCGATGACGGACGCAGAGCTAGACGCGCTGGGTGAGCGCTTCGTAGCAGCTGCGCGCCTCGCGCAGGAGGCGGGCTACGCCTTCGTCGATGTGAAGTGCTGCCACGGATATCTCCTGCACGAGACCCTCGGCGCGCACACGCGCGAGGGCGTCTATGGAGGGAGCTTCGAGAACCGCACGCGCTTCCTCCTGCGGGTCATCGACGAGGTGAGGTCAGCCTGCCCTGGGATCGGCGTCGTCGCGCGCGTCTCCATCGTGGACACCCATCCCTTCAGCGCGGGCGCGGATGAGCTCGGCGAGCCCGCGGGTTGGGAGGAGCACGTCCCATACCGCTGGGGCTTCGGCGTCGACCCCGAGGACCCGCGTGAGACGAGCATGGACGAGCCGCTCCAGCTCCTCGGCCTCCTCGCTGAGCGAGAGGTGAAGCTCATCAACCTGAGCTTGGGCTCGCCCTACTACAACCCGCACCTGCAGCGCCCCGCCGCATACCCACCGAGCGACGGCTACCAGCCGCCTGTCGACCCCCTCGAAGGTGTCTTCGCCCACATCCAAGCCGCCCGCGCCTGCAAGGAGGCTCACCCCGACCTCGCCTTCGTCGGCACGGGCTACAGCTATCTGCAGGAGTGGCTTCCGCACGTCGCACAACATGAGGTGCGCACCGGCGGCGTGGACCTCGTCGGCCTCGGGCGGATGCTGCTCTCTTACCCCGAGCTCCCCATCGACATCTTGCGCGGCAATCCGATCGACAGAAAACGCATCTGCCGCACCTTCAGCGACTGCACCACCGCCCCGAGGAACGGTAAGCGGAGCGGCTGCTACCCCCTCGACCCTCACTATCGCGAGTCGCCGGACGCCGCAGCCATCAGCGCGCTCAGGCGGCGCAAGAGCTAGGCGACGCGGGCCTTGCGCCCCATCCCAACGAAGAGGGCTAGGAGCAGGAAGACAGCGAGGGCGCCGAGGCCATACCAGCCCGCCTTTTTCCAGGCGCTGAAGAGGCTCGCGTAAGTCGCGATCCCAGCGGCCGGGAGCATGAGCGCGTTCCAGCGCAGGCGCGCGGCGCCCTCCGGACGCTCAGCGCCCATGAGGGAGCGGCTGTTCATCATGAGGAAGAAGGTCCAGTAGGCGATGGGCAAGAGCACCATCCCGAACACGCTCGTCGGCACAGCCAGCCAGAACTTCGCTTGCCCGGTCCACACAAAGGGCCCTAGGACGCCGAGCCCGGCGACAAGCGCGCCCATGCGGTGCGCCCTGCCACGCGGCTCCTTGCCGAACATCTCACAGAAGGCGAAGCCCGAGATCAGCATGAGGATGATCACGGTAGAGATCGCCATGCCGAGGACGCCGATGCCAAACACGGTCTGAGCGATGGCGCTGCCGGTGAGCGGCTCGAGGGCGTCGGCGAGAGCGAAGGCGTCGCGCTTCTGCAGGGTCGCCGCGAGCTCGCGGTCGGCCGTGGTCAAGTAGGCGAAGGCGGCGCTGACGGCGTCCTCTTTGCCGGCGGCGTCGAGCGCGTCGAAATCATCCCCTGCGAGACGCAGCGCCGTACCCTCGTCCGAGCTGAGCCGCGCGTCGAGGGCTGAGAGATAGCCGCCGTTGGCCGCTGCTGCTGCGGGGTCATCCACGAGCGCCTGATCGAACCTCGTGTGGAACTGGCTCGAGGAGGCGATCACGACGCAGGAGGTCGCGAGGAGGAAGGGGATGAAGAGGCCGGTCGCGAGGTCGAAGATCCCGAGGCCGCGATGGCCCTTGCTCCAGCCCTTGCGGAGCATCGAGTAGGGCAGGAGGAAGGTCATGTTGATCCCCACAGCCGTCGCGGCGGCGGCGATCATCACGTCCTGCTGCTGACTGACGATGCGCTCGCTCCAGAAGGCGCTCGCCTCTCCTGTGCGCGCGAGCACATCGGAGAAAGTCGCGGCGGGCTGCGAGAGGAGCGAGAGGTCGGGGACGAAGCCGCCGAGGATCTCTCCCGTGGGCAGCCCGCCCTCACTCGTCAGCAAGGTGATGACCACCCCGAAGAAAGAGAGGACGACCACGCCGACCATCGCCTTCAAGATGCCCTCGAAGATCTTCACGCCCTTAGCGCCGGAGTCGTACTGCCAGATCACTGCAGTCGCGATCCCGAGGATCAAGGCGCAGCAGATCACCTTGCCGCTCTCGCCGCCGAGCACCTCGGGGAAGAGGTTCTGTTGCAGCGCGGCGGTGCCGAGGGCGAACTGCGGGAGGCTCCACACGACGTTCGCCATCGCCACGGCGAGGATCCAGCCCCAGCCGAGGACAGGGTTCACGTGCTCGTTGATCGCTTGGAAGGGGCGCTTGCCGGTGGAGAGCGTCACGTAGGCGATGGCGCTCAACATGATGATGCCGAGGATCATCGCGACCGGCTGCAGCCAGAGCATCGAGTAGCCGGTTAACACGCCGAGGTAGAGCGCGCTCGCGAGCGACCCCCCACCGAGGGTGATCGCGCTCTGCAGCCAGCCAGGACCAGAGAGCCTGATGTAGAGCGCGAGGGTCGCGAGCGGTCCCTTGGAGCGCGCGCCTTCGATCCGCGTGAGCTCGTTCGGCGCAGTCTCCGTCTCAGTCATTCACCTCAAGCTCCCGCTTTAGCTCCTCCACCGTCCAAGAGTGTTGCCGGTCTCCAGACGCCGCACGCACATTGGCGACGGTCTCCTCGGACACGGGCTCTGCCGTGTGGCCCCACTCGCGGCGGATGTAGGTGAGTACGCCCGCGATATCGCGGTCTGATCCCGCCAAGGCCGGCATCTCTTGGTCCCAGGCCTTGCCCATCACCTCGATCTCACCTCCTAGCCCGTGCATGAGGACTCGCACGAGCCAGCCCTCATCGCCGAGCACATAAGGTGAGGTCTTGAGCGGTGGCCCGATGCCGTCCTCGCCACGACCGCTCGGCTGATGACAGCCGGCGCAGACCCCCATGTAGAGGTTCGCTCCGTGTGCGTAGAGCGCGCTCTCCTCCTCCGTGAGCTCGCGCGCCTCGGCGATCTCGACCCCTGGCTTGCCGGGCCAGGCGAGGCTCTCTTGGAGACCGGAGAATTTCTGTGAGAGGAACTCACCCTCCGCCTCGAGCGCCATGAGCCCAGCCGGCTCCCTGGAGACGAGCATCGGCAGCGGGTTCTTGTCCTTGTCCTTGTCGCGCGCGGACTGCACCCCGTCACAGAGCGCGCCCTTCTGCCAGCTCTCCCTGCACCCGCCGGCGACGAGGGCGACGAGGCCCTCCACGTTCTCCATCTTCCCCTCGCGTGCGATGCCGCGTGCGAAGTCCCTCAGCGCGCGCGAGCGGCCGTCGGTCTTCTCCAAGACGTCGTCGCGCTTGAGCCAGGCGCTGAGGAGCTCGAGCTCCCTGCCGCCGACGCCTGAGAAGGTGATCCGCCGGAGGTCCTCGTCGTCAGAGTAGCGCGCGAGGAACTCCACGAGCGCCGCGTCCGCCGCCTTCGAGTGCCCCTCTCCAAGTGAGAGGCCCACCTGCCGGCGCAGCTTGTAGCTCTCCCCCTCTGCGACCGAGAGCATCGCCTCGACGACGCTCTCCGAGCCGAGCTTCAGATGCCGCTCGCCCGCGCGCACGCCAGTCTCCACGACCCGCGCGTCCTCATGAGCGAGAGCGTCCAAGACCTCGGACTCCTTTGTCGCGCTCAACCCGTCAAGCGCCCAGAGCCCGTGCACCCAACCCATCGGCGTAGGGCTCCCCGCGAGCATCGCGTGGAGCGCGGCCTCCGCCTCATCGTCCCCTGCGCCCTCTTCGACGAAGACGCGCTGCGCGCGATCGCGCCACCAGCCGTTCGGGTGGTTGAGGGTCAAGGCGAGCTCGTCCCAGCTTGCCTCAGCGAGGTCTGGGCCCGCAGCGCCGGCTTGGTTCGTTCGCTTCACTCGCCAGATTCGGCCAAGGCCTAAGGGCGTCTCGAGGCCGCGGTCCTTGACCTGCCTGCGCAGGAAGGTCGTCACATAGTTCCTGTGCTGGAGGACGCCGCGGTAGAGGTCGACGACATAGATGCAGCCGTCAGGGCCTCCCGCGATATTGACCGGTCGGAAGCGCTCGTCCGTGGAGGTCATGAAGGAGGACTCCTTGCGCGCGGGCTCGCCGCGCAGCCCTCCACGGTCATCCTCAACGAGGTCATAACGCAAGACGAGGTTGCCGCAGGGCTCGCACACGAAGGCGTCCCCCTTCACGTCTGGACCGAGCCCGTCTCCGCGCTGGATGTATGGCCCGCAGGTCCCGGTGGTCCGCGCGAGCTTGCCCTCATCTGTCAGCATGTGGGGCTTGTAGCCCCGGTTGATCCCCGGGTTCACCCGGCTCGAGTAGACCGTCTGGTCATGAACGACCCGTGACTTCATCCCTGGCGGACCTGGGAGGTTGGGGTTCCTCACGGCGTAGACCGAGCTGTACTGATCAAAGCGCAGCGCGTCCGAGTTCGAGTTGTAGAAGATGCGACCCATATCGTCGGTCGCGATCCCCCACTGGCCGCCACCCGAGTGCCGGACGCGCTCGAAGGCCTCGCCAGTCCACGCATAGCTGTAGCCCCCGTTCGCACAGTGGAAGCGGTTGTCGAGGGTCCGCAAGAGCCCGTTCACCGCGTGCTCAGGGTTCTTGTGCCCTGCGAGTCCGGGGTCCACGTTCTCGATGAGGGTGCGCTCGTCAGCTCGCCCGTCTCCGTCCGTGTCGCGGCAGAAGTAGAGGTTCGGTGGAATGATCACGAGCGCACCATCGCGCGTAGGCGCGACGCTCCGCGGCAGCTGGAGCCCGTCAAGGAAGACCGTGCGCTCGTCCATGACGCCGTCGCCGTCCGTGTCCGTGAGCACCGCGATCTCGCAGATCGGCTCGAGCTCATTCGTCGCGTCGATGTCCGGCATATAGGCTGTCCACTCCACGACCCACATGCGCCCCACGTCGTCGAAGACGACCTGCACGGGGTCATTGATCAAGGGCTCGCTCGCGACGAGCTCCACCTCAAAGCCCGGGGGCAGCTCAAAGGTGGAGAGCGCCTCCTCAGGGGTGAGGGCCGGCGCGTCAGGGATCACGATGTCATCGCGGACGAGCGCGGTCTTGCTCACCGCGTCATCACCGCGCTGCATCGCCGGCGCCGTCACGCTGATGAGCGCGACCATGATCCCTGTCTTCAACTGTCTCAAGTCGCTCCTAGCGCCTCCCGCTCAGCCTCAAGCATCTCTGCCAAGCCTGCCGCTTCATCAATCGTAGCCCCAAGCGCGGATCCGGTCTTGATCGCGTTGAGTAAGTGTCGGACCTCGCCGTCATAGCCGTTGATGTCCTCAACCTCGATCGCCTCGAACTCGCCGTCCTTAGCCAACATCAGCTGCTGCTCACGGCCGAGGTCGAAGTCCGCCGTCGCCCCATCAAAGATGACCACATAGCGCATCTTGAAGGGAGAGCCAGGGGTGTGATCCCAGCCGCCCTCTGCGACGACGTGGCTAGGTCCGTCGAGGTAGCGATAGAGCGTCGTAAGGTGCGCCGTGCTCCCCGTGCTGCGGAGCTCATCCGGCACCCCGAAGACCCAGCGGATGAAGTCTGCGTCATGGATGTGCAGGTCAACGAGCGCGCCGCCCGTGCGCGAGTCATCCTCATAGAAGCCGCCGCCCCAGCCAGGTCGTGTCCCGAGGCGCTGAAAGGCCGCAGACCTCACAGCCCCAAAGGTGCCCTCTCTCACGCGCTCGGCGAGCCAAGCCCACGCAGGCCAGAAGCGCATGCACATGGCGGGCATGCAGAGCGCTTCCGTTCGCGCGTCCACCTCAGCGAGGCGCGCGACCTCAGCCGCTGTGATCGCGACGGGCTTCTCCACGAGGACATGCTTCCCGGCCTCAAGGGCGGCGATCGCGAGATCGACGTGGGAGTCCGTCGGCGTGCAGATGCTGACGACGTCCACCGAGGGGTCAGCGAAGAGCTCGGCCGGGTCCTCGTAGCCCTTCACATCCGCGGGGTCGAAGAGGTCCTCCGCTGCGTCGGTGTCGAAGTTGCCCGCGGCGGGCGCCTTGCCCGCGCGCCGCTCCGGATCTGCGTCGCACACCGCGACGAGCTTGTTGCCGAAGCCGGCCTCATCAGCGCGTTGGTACGCGCCGAGGTGTGTCTGCCCCATGAAACCCAGCCCAACGATCCCGACTCCTAGCTTGTCACTCACGCTTGCGCCCCTGTCTTCTCGTCCACGAGTGCGCGGGCGACCTTGATGTCTCCCACCCTGTCATCACCAGCCTCTCGCTCGATCATCATCCCGACCGATAGACCCGTCTTTTGCATGACAGCAAAGAAGCCATCCCAGTCGACCTCACCTGTACCCACCGGCACCTCAGCGCCCCAGGTCCCAGGCGTCAGCGTCTTCGTCGCGTCCTTGATGTGCACCTGCATCACATAAGGCGCCAGGCGCTCGAAGGACTCCACGGGGTCGCCCATGGCGTAGAGGATCATGTTCGCCGGGTCGAAGTTGACGCCAATGTTCTCGGAGCCGAGCTCCTCCAAGACGGCAAGGAGCGTGGCCGCGTCCTCTTGTCCGGTCTCGAAGGCGAGGCGAATACCCGCGGCCTTGAAGGCCTCGTCGAGCTCTCGCAGACGCTTGATCAGCTTGGGCCGCTCCGGGTCGCTCGGGTCATGCGGGAGGAAGCCCGCGTGCAGGCTCACGAGGTCGACGCCGAGCTCGCGCGCGACCGCGGCGTTCCCGTGGGCAGCGCGCAGGTTCGTCTCCCAGTGCTCGTCTGGGCGGACGCCGCCGGTGATCGAGATGCTCTCTAGGGTCGAGTAATCCTCAGCCTCCATGCCCATCATCCCGCTCACGACGCTCGCGCCTACTCCTTCAAGGGCCTCCACAGTGGCCTTGGTGCTCCACTCGCCTGTGCGCAGCGGGTCGAGATGCAGCTGCACGGCGTCCACGCCGATCTCGCCTACCTTTTGGGCGAGCTCTTCAGGTGATTGAGGCTGCAAGGACCAGGAACAGACGCCCAGCTTGGGAGGGGTGGATTGGGACAAAGTGGACTCTACGTGTGGGTTTTTGAGATGAGCGAGAGAGAGATCATAACGCCTTCTAGCCCGCACCCCCGGGGAAGGCCGCTCGCTCCTAGCCCCGACCCCTTGCGCTGTGAGCCCGATGCCCTGAAAGTGGTCTCCTGTCAGAAGAAAAACCGTACTCCAGTCCTATGTCCAACGACCCCAGCCGCCGCGATGTCCTCGCTGGCGCGACGAGCCTCACAGGCCTCGCGCTCACCCCCTCCCTCCCCGCCTCGGATGACTCCTGGTTCAGGATCTCCCTCGCGCAGTGGTCTCTGCACCGCACCCTCTTCGCCGGCAAGCTCGACAACCTCGACTTCGCCAAGGCCACTCGCGAGCGCTTCGGCCTCGCCGCCTGCGAGTACGTGAACGCCTTCTTCAAAGACAAGGCCTGCGACTTCGACTATCTCAGCGACATGAAGACGCGCGCTGACGACCACGGGGTCGAGAGCCTGCTCATCATGGTCGACGGCGAGGGCCAGCTCGGGAACCCCGACGCCGACGCCCGCAAGCGCGCCGTCCACAACCACTATCGCTGGGTCGTCGCCGCCGCCTACCTAGGTTGCCACTCTATCCGCGTCAACGCCGGCGGCAACGGCGACCGCGCAGAGGTCCAGCGCCTCGCGGCAGACTCACTCAACAAGATCGCCCAGTTCGGCGACCAGTACGACTGCAACGTCATCGTCGAAAACCATGGCGGCGCCTCTTCAGATGGCGCGTGGCTCGCAGGGGTGATGAAGCTCGCTGACAACTCGCGCGTCGGCACGCTCCCCGACTTCGGCAACTTCCACGTCGGCGGCGGCAACTGGTACGACCGCTACAAGGGTGTCGAAGAGCTCATGCCCTACGCGAAGGCAGTGAGCGCCAAGAGCCACGCCTTCGATGAGGATGGCAACGAGACCAAGACGGACTACAAGCGCATGATGCGAATCGTCCAGCAGGCGAGCTACCGCGGCTGGGTCGGCATCGAGTGGGAGGGCGGGGACCCCGGAGAAGACGAGGGCATCAAGCTGACGCGCGACCTCCTCGTGCGCTGCGGCGGGCGCATTGGCTGAGGCTGGGCTAGGATGATCTCCAGCGCTCTCTTCGCCTGTGCTCTCCTCGCGGGCGCGCAGCACCCCGCTGACAAGCCCGCAGCTGACGGCCCGCGACTCGTGATCCGCGAGGCCTCCGAGGAGGGCGCGGAGGCGATCTCTGGCATCCAAACTGCGCCGGACATTGAGGTCTCGCTCTACGCGGCAGAGCCCATGGTCGCGAATTTGGTCGCGCTCTACGTCGCCAACGACGGCGCGGTCTACGCGGTCGAGACCTTCCGGTCTGAGTCCGGCGTCACGGACATGCGCAGCCACATGGACTGGCTGAACTACGAGCTCAAGAATACGACCGTCGAAGAGCGCGTTGAGATGCATCGTTACTACGAAGGCGAGGACTCCATGATCTTCGCCGGTGAGCCTGAGCGTATCCGTCTCCTGCGAGACACCGACGGTGACCACGTAGCCGATGTCTCCACCGTCTTTGCGGACCAGTTCAACGAGCCCGCAGACGGCATCGCCGCAGGCATCTTGGTGCGAGGCAAAGACGTCTGGTTCACTTGCATCCCTAGCCTTTGGAAGCTCCGCGACAACGACGGAGACGATGTCGCAGATGAGGTCGAGGAGCTGTCGACCGGCTACGGCGTACACATCGCCTTGCGCGGCCACGACCTCCACGGCCTCCGCTTCGGCCCGGACGGTCGGCTCTACTTCTCCCTAGGTGACCGCGGCGTCAACCTCACGACCAAAGAGGGCGAGCACCTCTACCTGCCTCACACCGGCGCGGTCTTCCGCTGCGAGCCGGACGGCTCCGACCTCGAGTTCTTCGCCACGGGCTTGCGAAACCCTCAAGAGCTCGTCTTTGACGACCACGGCAACCTCTTCACCGGCGACAACAACTCGGACGGCGGTGACCGCGCGCGCTGGGTCTACGTCGTGCAGCACGGCGACACGGGCTGGCGCTTCCACTATCAATACCTCGAGTCTCCCTGGGTCCGCGGCCCGTGGAACGACGAGAAGCTCTGGCATCCCCACCACCCTGGCCAAGCTGCGTACATCGTCCCGCCGATCGCGAACTTCATCAACGGACCCTCGGGGCTCACCTACTACCCTGGCACCGGGCTCACCTCGGCTTACGACGGGCACTTCTTCCTGTGTGAGTTCCGCGGCAACGCCAAGCACTCCGGCGTGATGGCCTTCGACCTCATCCCGCAGGGCGCGAGCTTCGCGATGAATGTGCCTGAGCGCTTCCTCTGGGGGACGCTCACGACGGACATCGACTTCGCGCCTGACGGCTCGATGTACTTCACAGACTGGGTCCAAGGCTGGAACAAGTCTGGCAAGGGCCGGATCTACCGCGCTCGCTCCACCGCCGGCGAGGGGGAGCCCCTGCGCCTAGAGGTGCTCAAGCTCCTCAGCGAAGGGATGGAGGGGCGCGGGACCCTCGAGCTGATGGAGCTCCTCGCGCACCGGGACCGCCGCGTCCGCCAAGAGGCGCAGTTCGCCCTCGTCGACCTAGGGGCAGAGGGGATGCGCGGTTTCGTGAAGGTTTTGCGCCAATCGAGGGAGCGCATCGATCGGCTCCACGCGCTCTGGGGCATCGGCCAGCTCGAGCGCAAGAACCCCACTGGCGCAGCCGGCTTCATCCCCTCTCTCCTCTACGAGGAGGACGAAGAGCTGCGCGCTAACGCGGCGCGCGTGCTGGGTGACCTCAAGCACGCTGACGTCGCCTACGCCCTCGAAGAGAAGCTCGAGGATGACTCCCTCCGCGTTCGCCACCTCTCCGCTTTAGCCCTCGGAGAGATGGGACAGGCCTCCTCGGTCGAGCCCCTCGTGAAGCTCATCGACGACACAGGCGACGCTGACCCTGTGCTGCGCCACAGCGCGGTCATGGGCCTCTTGGGCTGCGCTACAGATGAAGACCTCATCCGGCTCGCAGACCACGAGTCCACCTACGTTCGAATGGCGGTCTTGCTGTGCTATCGCCGCAAGGGATCTGTAGAGATCGCGCGCTTCCTCAACTCGGAAGACCCCCTGCTCTTCACGGAGGCCTGCCGCGCCGTGTACGACGTCCCGATCGAGGCCGCGCTCCCCTCGCTCGCTGCACAGATCGAGCGCGCGGACGTCCCGAACGCGGCATGTGCGCGCCGCATCATGGCGGCCAACTACCGCCTCGGCGGCGCACGCCGTGCCACCGAGCTCGCGCGCCTCGCCTCAGAGGAGACCCACCAAGAGAAGTTCCGCGTCGAAGCCCTTGAACTCCTCGCGAGCTGGGATGACGCCCCTGTCGCCGACCGCGTCCACGGCGCGTACTGGCCGGTACCAGCGCGTGACACGGAGGCCCTCGACGCAGCGTGCTCCCTCCTCATCGGGCGTGGAATTCTCCAGGCATCGGACAAGATCGCCACCGCCTACATCAGCCTCGCGAGGTCCGCAAAGCACGCAGCCTCTGGCCCGGCGCTGGCAGCGCTTGTCAGCGACACGACGCGAAGCGGTCGACTGCGCGGCGACGCTCTGGCAGCGCTCCACGCGGTCGGAGCGAGCGAGTGGCAGGCAGCCCTCGATGTGGGCCTACAGTCCAGCGACGGAGACCTCCGCGGTGCGAGCCTCGGCCAGCTCCGCAAGCTCGACCCCGCTCTGGCGCTCGTACGCGCTGAGGCTGCCCTCCAAGCCGACAGCCTCCCTGAGCGCCGCGCGGCCTACACCGTCCTCGGGGCGCTCGTAGACCCGAAGGCCGCAGCGCTCCTCACGACAGAGGTCGAGAAGCTCACCCGGGGCGAGGTCGCCCCTGAGGCCGCGCTCGAGCTCATACAAGCTGCAGAGTCCAAGGACTCGACGCCGCTGCGTCTCGCCCTCGAAGCCCGCAAGGCGCTAGAGACAGACGCAGCGCTCTCACGCTGGATCGAGTCCTTAGAGGGTGGCGACGCCTCGCGCGGTGAGGCGCTCTTCCTCTCCAAGGCTGAGCTCTCCTGCCTCCGCTGTCACCGCCCCGAGGCCACCGATGAGCCCGCAGTCGGGCCGAACCTCGCCGGTCTCTCTCAGCGCATGACGCGCCGGGAGATCCTGACCTCAATCGTCGATCCGAACCGGGATGTCTCAGAGGACTTCGAGTCTTGGACGCTGCTCCTCGATGACGACGATGTCCTCTCTGGGCGCATCCTCTCCGAGGACGCTGAGAACATCGTCCTCATTGATGCTGAGGGCGACGTCTACGACGTCAAACCTGCAGAGGTCAGAGAGCGTAAGCGCGCGCTCTCCTCCATGCCTGAGGGCCTCTCCGGCTTCCTCACTCGCTCCGAGATGCGGGACCTGATCGAATACCTCTCCACCCTCTGATCCCACTCAATATCCACCATGAGCCTCTCACGCCGCGACCTCCTCGCCTCCTCCGCCGCCATCGCCGGCACCACCGCTGTCGCGAACGCAGCAATCTCTCAAGACGAAGCCGAGGCCCGCGCCACAGGCAAGCCTGGGAAGACCCCGCACACCAAGTTCGCGCTGAACGTCGAGATGTGGGGCATGGGCATGGGCTTCTATGACCGCATCGAGCGTGCGCACGAGCTGGGCTTCCCCGCTGTCGAGTTCTGGCCCTGGCGCAACAAGGACCTCGACCACGTCGCCGAGATCGTCGCCGAGACCGGGATCGAGGTCGCGCAATTCACAGGCTGGGGCTTCGCGCCTGGCCTCAACAACCCGAAGAACCACACGAAGTTCGTCGAAGAGGTGAAGGCCTCCTGCGAAGCCGCCAAGAAGATCGGCGCGCGCAAGATGACGATCGTCGCGGGCAACAACCAGAAGGGCATGAGCCAGGACGAGATGCTGAAGGCCGTGACCGACGGCTTGAAGCTCGCCGCCCCCATCTGCGAAGACCACAACGTGATGATGATCTTGGAGCCGATGAACGGCCGCCGCGATCACCCCGGCCACTGCCTCTACGGCTCCGTCGACGCGACGCGGATCTGCCGCGAGGTCGACAGCCCCATGTGCAAGATCAACTGGGACCTCTACCACATGCAGATCGAAGAGGGAGACCTCTGCGGCCGCATGAAGGACGGCTTCGACCAGATCGGCTACCTGCAGTTCGCAGACCACCCCGGCCGCAACCAGCCCGGCACCGGCGAGATCCACTACAACCGCGTCTTCAAAGAGGCGATCGCCCTCGGCTACACCGACTTCGTCGGCGCCGAGTGCCGCCCGCGCGGCGACTACGTGGAAGCCGCCTGGGACATCTGGCGCTCCGACCAGTGGTAACCCGGCGCTCTAAGACGCAAAGACACACCTAGGTGCGATCAGCGCAAACTCGCCCTGCGTCGGCGCTGGTCTAGGAAGTGAACATGCCACGCATGCTCAGCAAGCATCGGCGCTTCAGCAACCACCATCGTCCTTTGCACCGTCGGAGGCGCCTTCCGCCCCCTCAGCGCTCGACCCCGTGACGTCTACCACTTCGACTGCGAAGTTCAGCGCGACGCCAGCCAACGGGTGGTTCCCGTCTAGGGTGACGTCTGTGTTCGTGAGGCCCACGATCGTGACGAGCTGAGCCTGCCCGTCCGGAGTCTGCGCCTGCAGCTGCATCCCGACCTGGAGCTCTACACCATCGGGCATGTGCTCCCGAGGGATGGTCTGAATCATCGCCTCGTTCTTCTCGCCATACCCATCCTTGGGGTCGATGCGAACGCTGATCGAGTCTCCAGCGACCTTGCCCTCTAGGGCAGCCTCTAGGCCCGGGATGATCTGACCCACTCCATATTCGAAAGCGAGCGGGTCGCGACCCTCGGATGTGTCGAGGATCACGTCGTCATCGTTCTTGAGGGTGTAGTGGATGGAGACAGTGGCGTTCTTGGTGATCTGCATGAAGTGAGGGGCTGGCTGTGAGAGTGCGTTTAGCACGAGGTATACGTCAGAGAGGTTCGGCTAACTGAACCCTCCGATGGGCTGGATTCCCCAGAAAGTAGGCGCACCCCCACTCTAGAGGTCGAAGAGGCGCCCTCTCTACTCCGGATGGAGGAAGCCGTAGTACTCCGGCTTGTCGAGGGGGGGCGCGGCCTCGCGACGGATCTGGAGCGTGCGGATCGCCCAGAGATCACGGAAGACCCGGTACTTAAGGGCTGTCTTGTCGAGATAGGCGACCCCTGCGGTGCCGCCGGTTCCAGCTCGTCGGCCGATGACGCGCTCTGCCATGCGAGCATGACGCTGCCGGAAGACGACGAACTGCTGCTCGAGCTCGACGAGCGAGTCGAGGACCTCGCGCGGCCACGCCAGGAGCGGCAGCTCGCGATAGGTCTCTACAAAGAGCGCCGCAGCCCGGATGCGCCTCCTGCGCGCACCACCCTTCACCTCGTTCGGCGAGAAGAAGGCCCGCACAGAGGCGCCCTCGTCGGCGTACATCTCATCGATCCGCTCGACCTCCTCGGGCCCCTTTGCGTTCGACAATGCGATGGAGCGCGATGACGCGCTCTCCGCGTCGTAGGCCCCGAGGAACCTCGTGAGGAAGCGGTCGAGAGCTGCCTCCCCCTCAGGGTCTTCTAAGCTGACGCCGTCGATCGGAGTTCTATAGAGCCACTCGTCGATGGCCTCGCGCAGGCTCGCGCCCTCGGCCTGAGTCTGACGCACCTTCTGCATCGAGACCGACGGTGTCCCGTCCGGCTCCTTGAGCGCTGCGGCAAAGCCCTTCTCTGCCCCGAAGGGGACGCGGTCTTCCTCCTCAAGGCCCATGACGATCTCGATCTGCCTGAGCTGTCGGCTTTGGAAGCCGCTCGCGGGAAAGAGCTTGTCACGGAAGGCTAGGTACTCGCGAGTCGTCAGGGTCTCGACAACCTCAAAGTGGTCGGCGCAGCGCCTGAGTATCGTAGTCACACGCTTCAAGCTGCGGACCGCGCCCGAGAGCTCTTGCTCCGCGACCGGGTCCTTCCTGAAGAGATCGCGGGCGGTCCTCAGCTCACGAAGGATGAGCTTGAACCACAGCTCAAAGACTTGATGAACAGTGATGAACAGGACCTCGTCATTCGCGAGCTCATCCTCCGAGTCGGCGAGGCCGCTCTGGAGCGAGGTGAGCTCTTCGATTCGGATGTAGTCCCAGTAGGTGGTCGGTTTCTTCTCAGGCACGGGCGTGAGGTTATCGCCGCGAGGGCTCCGGGCCAAGAAACCCAACATTCCGCTCCCCTCCCGCACGCCAGAGCGTCGATAGAGACAGAGGTGGCCCCTATCTGCCTCCAAGAGATCTCCCATGAGCAAACCGGCCGATCCCACCCCCCAGCGAGACGTCTCCCAGCTCCGCGCAGAGCTCGACGAGCTCGACGCCAAGTCCCTCGAGTTCCTCGCCCGTCGTCGCGAGCTCGTCAGAGAGGTCGTCCAGGCCAAGTCAGCCGATGGCCAGGCCGTACGCGACCAAGGCCGGGAGGGTGAGCTCCTCGAGCGGCTCATCGGCCTCGGACGCGAACGGGGCCTCGACGCACACTTTGTCACGAAGGTCTTCCGCGAGATCATCGCTGACTCGGTCCGCCTACAGGTCGAAGACCTCCAGCGCGCAGCCTCGCCTGACGCCTCTGGAGGTGTGATTCAGGTCGCCTTCCAGGGCGGCGCGGGCGCCTACTCAGAGCTCGCCGCAAACGCACACTTCGCGAACCGGCCTGAGCGCGTCAGCACCAGCGGCTTCAAGACCTTCGCCGCCGCAGCCCAAGAGGTCGAGGAGGGCCGCCTCGACTACGCGATCCTACCGATCGAGAACACCACCTCTGGGAGCATCAACGATGTCTACGACCTGCTCCGCTCCACCTCGCTGACCATCGTCGGTGAGCACCGGCTGAAGGTTGAGCACTGCCTGATCGCTACAGAGGTGACCCCCTTCAACCAGCTCACACGGGTCTCCTCACACCCTCAAGCCATCCTTCAGTGCTCCAAATTCCTCGAGAGCTTGGTCGGCGCAGAGCTCGACGCCTACACCGACACGGCCCTAGCAGTGGAGCACATCAAAGAGCTCGGAGATCCCACACACGCAGCCATCGCGAGCGAGGAGGCGGCGAAGCGTAATGACCTCGTGATCCTCTCGCGTGAGATCGCTAACGAAGAGGAGAACTACACCCGCTTCGTCGTAGTCGCGCGCGAGCCGGAGCCCTTAGACCCGCTGGTGCCTGCGCGCACATCGCTCGTCATGTCCACCGGCCAAAAGGCCGGCTCGCTCGTCGAGGCGCTCCTCGTCTTCCGCGATCGCGGGCTCGCGCTCTCCAAGCTCGAGAGCCGCCCGATCCCAGGGCGGCCCTTCGAGGAGCAGTTCTATGTGGACTTCGAAGGAGCGCAAGGAGACGAGGCTGTGATGGGCGCCCTCGAAGACCTGACCCGGGTTACGCGCTACCTGAAAGTGCTTGGCAGCTTCCCGCGCTGTGACCACGAGCACACGAGCCCGAGCCCCAGGGTGATGAGCGAGGCCCCGGCTGCACCGGCAGAGCAGCAGCCTGTCGCGAAGGAGGCCAAGGCGCCCGCGGTGATCTCCAAGAACGTGAGCGGCTGGCGCCTCGCCAGCAGAGAGCACAAAGCTGAGGACACAATCATCCAGGTCGGCAGCCACGAGCTCGGCGGTGAGACGCCGACCTTGATCGCGGGGCCCTGCGCGGTCGAGTCGGCCGAACAGATCAACACCTGCGCGCGTATCGTCAAGGAGGCTGGCGCGCAGATCTTGCGTGGCGGCGTCTTCAAGCCGCGCACCTCTCCCTACAGCTTCCAAGGCCTCGGCTATGAGGGCCTCGACCTGCTCGTTGAAGCTGGGCGCGCCCATGACCTCCCGGTCGTGACTGAGGTGCTCGCTCCGGAGGACGTCGAGCCTGTCGCCGCTCGAGCTGACGTGCTCCAGATCGGCGCACGCAACATGCAGAACTTCACGCTGCTCAAGAAGGTCGGCTCTGTTGACCGGCCCGTGATGTTGAAGCGCGGGCTGATGGCCTCCATTGACGAGCTCTTACAGGCCGCTGAGTACATCCTCTCCCACGGCAACCAGCAGGTCTTCCTCTGTGAGCGCGGGATCCGCACCTTCGAGACCGCGACCCGGAACACCCTCGACCTAGGGGCGATCCCTGTGCTGCGAGAGCTCACTCACCTCCCCGTGATCTGTGACCCCTCCCACGCGGCCGGGCGCCGCGATCTCGTACCGCCCCTCGTGAGGGCGGCTGGGGCTATCGGAGCCCAGGGGATCATGGTCGAGATCCACCCTAAGCCCGAAGAGGCCCTCTCAGACGGCCCCCAGGCCCTGCGCTTCCCTGTCTTCCAGGACCTCGCGCGGGAGTTCTTCCAGGGTTGAGTGCGGGATCGCAGGTCGTGGAATGCCGCGACCTCGCTAGAATTCCCGCATGGCCACCACACAAGCTCCCGCCGGCGTCTCCTCCGAAGAGGCCGCCGCGCTCCTCGCCAAGCCGCTCCTAGACCTCGTCTTCGAGGCGGCCGCTGTGCACCGCGAACACCACGAGCCGAACCGCATCCAGTGCGCGCAGCTCTTGAACGTCAAGACAGGCGGCTGCCCAGAAGACTGCGGCTACTGCTCGCAGAGCGCACACCACTCGACCGGCCTCGAGCGCGAGCGCCTCTTAGCCATCGACGAGGTCATAGAGGACGCGCGTCGTGCAAAGGCTGACGGCGCCGACCGCTTCTGCATGGGCGCTGCTTGGCGCGAGGTGAAGGACGGGCCGGAGTTCGACCGCGTCTGCGAGATGGTGCGCGGCGTGAAGGACCTCGGGCTTGAGACCTGCGTCACCTTAGGCATGTTGAACGAGGCTCAAGCTGCCAAGCTCAAGGACGCCGGGCTCGACTACTACAACCACAACCTAGACACCGGTCGCAGTCACTACGAAGCGGTGACCTCGACGAGGTCCTACGACGAGCGCCTCGACACGCTCCGCCGCGTCCGCGACGCCGGACTCTCCGTCTGCTGCGGCGGCATCCTCGGGCTGGGTGAGGGTCGTGAAGCGCGCGCTGAGCTCCTCGCTGAGCTCGCCAACATGGAGCCCCAGCCCGACAGCGTCCCGATCAACGACCTGGTCCCGATCGAGGGCACCCCGATGGAGCAGAACGAGCGCGTCGACTGGACCGAGCTCGTGCGCGTCATCGCAGCAGCGCGCATCTTGATGCCCCGCGCCTATGTGCGACTCTCTGCTGGAAGGACAGAGCTCTCAGAGGAAGGTCAAGCGCTCTGCTTCCTCGCTGGCGCGAACTCGATCTTCGTAGGCGAGAGCCTCCTCACGACGCCGAATCCGAGCCCCGGATCGGACGCTGCGCTCTTCGCCAAGCTCGACCTCGAGCCTCTCGTCTCGGAGTGAAGCGATGACGGGAGGGCTCGATGACGCGCTGCGGCGCGCGCAAGGGGAGCGCGCGGCCAGAGGCCTCACGCGCACCCTTGAGCTCCCCGAGCAGGCGCGGCACGACTTCACCTCAAACGACACCCTCGGCCTAGCCCGGGACCTCGCGGTGATCGAAGCAGGCCGTGCTGCGCTCAAGGACTACGGCGCTGGCGCGCGTGCCTCTCGCCTCTTAGGCGGCGGCTCACCACTAGACCAAGCGCTCGAGGCTGCCGCAGCCGAATGGCTCGGCGCTGAGGCTGCGCTGCTCTTCCCCACCGGGTACCAAGCGAACCTAGGGGTCGTGACGACCTTGGCAGGCGAAGGAGACGCGATCTGCTCGGACTCGCGAAACCACGCCAGCCTCATCGACGCCTGCCGTCTCTCGCGAGCCCGCACGCTGATCTTTGAGCACGCAGACCCCGCGAGCCTCCGCGAAGCGCTCGAGCAGTGCCGCGGCGCCCGCCGACGAATCATCCTCGTCGAGGGGGTCGACTCCATGGAAGGAGACCTCCCCCCGCTAAAGGAGTACGAGGCGCTCGCGCGAGAGCATGACGCCTGGCTCGTCGTCGACGAGGCGCACGCTGTCGGCGTGGTGGGCCCGGCCGGCGCAGGCGCTTGGCGCGCAGCAGGCCTCTCCGACGAGCGCCTTGCCGCGCGGATCATCACCGGCGGCAAGGCGCTCGGAGTCGGCGGCGCGCTCGTCGTAGGGAGCGCGACCTTGCGCCGAGAGCTGACGGAGCGCGCCCGCGCCTTCGTGTTCACCACCGGCACCCCCCCCGCGACAGCAGGCGCGCTCCTCGCAGCGATAGAGGCCGCGCGAGCCGCGGACGACCTCCGCGAGCAGCTGCGGGCGAACGCCGCGCGCCTCGCCGAGGCGCTCTCCCTCCCGGCCCCTGCAGCGGCGATCCTCCCTTATCTCGTTGGGGACAACGAGGCAGCGGTCGCCCTCGGCCGCTCTCTCCAGTCTGCTGGCTTCGACGTCCGCGCCGTGCGACCGCCCACAGTGCCAGCAGGGACGGCTCGTCTCCGCATCGTCGTTCACGCTACGCACACCGAGGCCGTCTTAGATGAGCTCGCTCATCGCGTGCTCGAAGCCGACGCCACGCCCGAGCCTCCGCAGCCCACAGCTCACGACGCCGCTCCGCTCTGTGTCGTCGGGACAGATACAGAGGTCGGCAAGACCGTGGTGTCCGCGCTCATCGCCCGCGCGCTCTGCCGGCGCGGCCCCACGCGCTACTGGAAGCCGGTCCAGACCGGTGATGACTGTGACACCACTACGGTCTGCGACCTCGCGCCCGAAGTGCACGCTGACGCTCCTGCCTACCGTTTCCCTAGGCCAGCCTCACCACACCACGCTGCCGAGTCCGCCGGCGCAGAGATCGACATCGAGCGCATGGACGCGGCCTACGATGAGGAGCGAGCGCGTGCGCAGGGTGCGCTCTTGCTCGAGCTCGCGGGCGGGCTCTTAGTCCCCCTCGTCGGAGCCACGACAAACCTCGACTGGATCGCGAAGCTCCGCCCGCAGCTGGTCTTGGTCGCGCGCACCGGGCTCGGCACCTTGAACCACACCCTCCTGTCCCTCGAGGCGCTCCGATCCCGCAGGCTAAAGGTGGAGGCGCTCTTCCTCGTAGGCGAAGAGCACCCTGACAACGAGCGCACCCTGCGCGAGCTCAGCGGCGTCGAGCGCGTTTATCATCTCCCCATCCTCGAGCCCCTAGACGAGGCAAGCCTCGACGCTTGGCTGGACTCGAACGACCTCACACCTCTCCTCGGGTCAGAAGAGGACGCCGTACTGAGCAACTCATGAGCGACCTCCAAGACAGAGACCGGCGACACAGCTGGCACCCCTACACCAGGCACGGGGTCGAGACCTCACTCCTAGGCGTCATCGGCGCGGAGGGGAACAGGCTAAAGCTCGACGACGGCCGGGAGGTGATCGACGGGATCTCCTCTTGGTGGGCGACCCTTCACGGGCACGGACACCCCGCGCTCGTCGACGCGATGACCAAGCAGGCGAAGGCGCTCGACCACGTGCTCTTCGCCGGCTGCACGCATGAGCCAGCGGTGCGCCTCGCAGAGGAGCTCGCTCGAGAGGCCCCCGAGGGCTTGACCCGCGCCTTCTTCTCCGACGACGGCTCAACCGCCATCGAGGTCGGCCTGAAGATGGTGCTCCAGTCCTGGGTGCAGCGGGGAGAAGCGCAGCGCCGAGTCTTCATCGCCCTTGAGGGGGGCTATCACGGCGACACCTTCGGCGCGATGTCCGTCGGTGATCCGGAGCCCTTCTTCGTCGCCTTCCAACCAATGCTCTTCGAAGTCCGTCGTGTCAGCCCAGACCTCGATGAGTTCACGGCGGCGCTCGAAGAGCTCGGTGAGCGCTGCGCCGGCTTCATCCTAGAGCCGCTCATCCAAGGGGCGGCTGGGATGAAGATGCACTCGATAGAGTTCCTGCGTGGAGCGCGCGAGGCCTTGAGCGCGCGCGGTCTGCCCCTCATCGCCGACGAGGTCATGACCGGCTTCGGTCGCACCGGCGAGCTATTCGCCACCCGCAAAGCCGGCGTCTCTCCGGACGTCCTCTGCCTCGCCAAGGGCCTCACCGGCGGGATGCTCCCGCTCGCCGCCACCCTCGCGACCGAGGAGCTCTTCAACTGCTTCCTCTCGGAGGACAAGAGCGGCGCGCTCTTTCACGGCCACACCTTTACGGCTCACCCCATCGGCTGCGCGGTCGCCCTAGCTTCCCTCGAGTTGACTCTCGCCGAAGAGACTCCCGCCAAGCTAGACGCGATCGGTCAACGCATCGAGACGGCGCTCTTAGATGAGCTCGGCGGTGAAGTCGACATCCTCCACAACCTCCGCCGCACCGGCGGAGTCGTCGCGTTCGAGTCCAGGAGCGCCGAGACCGGCTACTTCTCCTTAGACACCTTGGCCCTCCGAGAGGAGGCCTTAGCCCACGGCGTGCTCCTGCGCCCGCTGGGAGAGACGGTCTACTCGTTGCCGCCGGCGTGCACGACCGAAGAGGACTGCCTGACGATCGCCAAGGCGATGGCAGCCCTAGCCCGCCTCGGCGTCGCCAGCTGAGCCTCAGCCCGCGGCTTGAGAGAGGCGCGCGTGCTGCTCACGGATGAAGGCCTCGAGCGCGCCCGGCCTCATCCCAGCCCTTCGCGCCTCATCGATCGCCTCCTCAAGCGGCATCTCATGATCGAGCGCCCGCCAGAGCGCGAAGAAGGTGGCGCTGTTCGAGCCCGTCCCGCAGACCACGAGGAGCGGTCGGCGCTCGTCGCTTCGCAAGAGGTCTAAGGCCTCGTCGGCGTTTCGGTCTGTCAAAGCCTCTGCCCCTAAGAGGCCGAGGTCATAGAGGTCGATCCGATAGTCGAAGCACGCGCGACCTAGGTCGAAGTCCGGCTCCTCGCCTGGGAAGCCGAGGTGGAGGATGTTCCGCACTCCGCGTCGATAGGCGAGCTCTACGTCCGGTGCAGTGACCCCACCTCCGAACCAAACCTCGCCGCACTTCGAGACGTTCCGGAGTCCGCCGAACTGAGCCGCCTCTAGCTCAGCCCACGACGGAGGCGGAGCGACGGCGGGCGGCTGGAAGAGCTCGCAGCTCGTAGCCGAGAGGAGCAGCAGGGCTGCGAGCGCTCTCACCCCTCTTCCCTCCTTGAAGTCCACGCGAAGCCGAGCCATCCGAGAATAAGGAGCGAGCCGCCTATCGGCGTCACCGCGCCGAGCCAGCGAGGCCCGCCGAGCGCCATCACGTAGAGCGTCGTCGAGAAGATCAGGACGCCAGCGAGCAGGAGCCAACCTGGGAGGTCGCTCGCCTCGCGACGGAGCCGCATGAGCCCGAAGCCTATGATCGCTAGCGCGTGGAGGCCGTGGTGGAAGGCGCCAGTCTCCCACCATTCGAGCTGCTCTGTGCTCACGCGCTCTTCCAACCAGTGGGCGCCGAAGGCGGCGTGTAGAACGAAGGTGGCGCCGAGGATCGCGCCTATAAGGATCCAGTTAGGTCTCATCACCCGCGAATCCTACCTACCTCAGCGCTCAAACAAAGCGCCCCCCACCCAGCGAGCTGAGAGGGAGGCGCTAAGAGAAGGGGTCGGTTCAGCGCATCTCTTGCTGAACCAGCTCTAAGACCTTGGCCTCAAGCTCAGCGATCTCGACCTCAAGGGCCTGGACCTCTGCGCTCATACCGGGGGTCTTGAAGCAGTTGTGGTGCTGCCAGCGCCGCTCTTGCAGGTCACGGACACACTCCTCAAGGGGTGTGCGCGCCTTGTTGAGAGCAGCGAGGATGACCTCTTTGCTGCGCTTCATCATGGCGATGAACTCCACGAAGTCGTCGTCGGCCCCAGCGATCCCCGCGAGGTGCTCGCGCTCGAGGCGCTCCGCCGCAGCGATCAGCTCATCGAAGGAGTCGTCCTTTGCGTGCTGACTGCGCCGCAGGAGCTCCGCGAACTGCGCCACGCAGAGCGCGCGACGGAAGCCGTACGAGGCGCCTTCCAAGGAGACCGCAGCGCTCAAAGTCGTCGCCCATTGACGCTCCGTCGCGGCGTCCTCTGAGGGGTCGCGATCGGCGCCGGTGGGCTCCTTCCAGCGCAGGCGGACCTGTGCGAGGGCCCCCTTCACAAGCTCCGCGCCGGACTCGAGCTCAAGCTCGTAGAGCGCAGTGACTTGATGACCAGCGCCGACCTCGCCGGCGTCGACCGCGTCGTTACGGAAGTCTGCGTCTGCGATAGCGCGGTTCTCATAGCCGAGCTGGCGGTAGCGCCTGACCACGTTCGCATCGAACTCGACTTGGATCTTCACATCGCGTGCGATGGGCTCGAAGGCGCCGGTGAAGTTCTCCACCAAGGCCCTGCGAGCCTCCTTATCGTCATCAATGTAGTTGCAGATCCCGTCACCCTTGTTGGCGAGCTGCTCGAGGAAGTTGTCATTGTGGTTGTCCATGCCCACGCCGATCGTGTTCAGGTAGATCCCCCGGTCGCGGTACTTTTGGACGTCAGCGTTGATGCGGTCTTGGTCCGTCTGACCGATGTTGGCCACGCCGTCTGAGAGCAGCACCACGCGGTGATGGCGACCGCTTGAGACCTGATCAGCCGCTGCCGCGTAGCCCATCTTTAGGCCGGCCTCTGCGTTCGTGCCGCCCCCAGCGCTCAAGCCGTGGATCGCCTCCTCGATGAGTGCGCGGCTGGCTGCAGAGGTCATAGGCAAGACGATCCGCGCCTCTTTTGAGTAGGCGACCAGAGCGATGGAGTCGTTCGCGTCGAGCTGGGCCGTGAGGAGTCGGAGACCATGCTTGACCGTCTCTAGGCGGTTGCCTTGATTCATCGAGCCAGAGACGTCGACGACGAAGGTCAGGTTTAGGGGCTGGCGCTCTTCGCGGGCGACGTCTTTACCGCGCACCGTCACTCGGAGCATGTACTTCCCGCCCGTTCCACCGAAGCGGCTAGGGGCAAGCTCTGTGTGTACGTTGAAGACCCCGTCAGTCGGCGCGTCCACGTCCGGCTTGAAGTAGTTCAGGAACTCCTCAGTGCGGATCTGCGCCTTCTCTGGGAGCCTCCCTTCACTGAGGTAGCGACGCGCGAGGGTGTAGCTCGCCGTGTCCACATCCACACCGAAGGTGCTCTGCGAGTCCAATGAGGTTTGCACGAAGGGGTTATCCCCCCAGAACCGGAAGAACATCGCAGAGGGGGCCTCATCAGGGAGAGCTCTGCAGGACTTGATGAGCTGCTGAGTGAAACGCTCGACTTGCTCTTGCTCGCGCCTCATCTCCTGCTCCTCTTCAGAGTCCTGGAGCAAGGGTTCATCGAGCTCCATCAGCTCCCGGCCGGTGAGGATCCCCTCCTGAGCGAACCACTCATTTTGCCCACCGAGGCCAAGGAAGAAGTCATCTGAACCTCCTGCAGCCTCAAGCTGTAATCCACCGACAGGCGTTCCAAGATTCATTCCGCGCGAGACCTCTGACTTGGGCATCAAACGTCTACCCGAGCGACCGCCATATTTGCCGCCAGCGCCGCCGCTGGCCCCTATCGGGGCGTTCCATTCGGGAGCATTAAAAAGGCTGGGAGAGGAAGGACCTGCAGGCCCTACGGAAGAGGGGCCGCTGCTGCCCTTGTAGGCGTTGGACTCCGGAGCGGGGGCTGGGGCGCCACCGCCTTGGGCGGGAACGGCGTCCGAAGGCCCAAAATACAGACTGCTCTCTCTGGAGCGTCGCTGCTCGCGAACCATCGCGTCTTGTGACTGCTTATCCGCTTGTTCCGGAACCACCTCCTTCATGCGACTGTTCAAGGCGCCCTCACCTTCGGCGCGGGCGAGCTCCATCGACGCGGTGTCAGCGCTGTCCCCACCAAAGACATAGATCGCCCCTGCGGCGCCGACTAAGAGCAGCACGCTCGCTGCGTTGACCAAGGGCGAGAACGTCCTAGCCTCAGAGATGGAGTGAAGCTCCCCGCCTGCCGCGCTCGACGCAATGGCGGCGTGCGCTTCATCAGAGAGGGTCGACTCATCCGCGCCGTGCTCGACGACCAGCCCGATGACAGACTGGAGCTTCTCCTTCTGGGCGCGGAGCTCTTCGGAGGACTCTAGAGCTTGCTCCACCTCTAGCTTCTCTGCCCCCTCGAGCTCTCCCATCAGATACGCGGTGAGCTTCACATTCAGACCTTGGTTCTGTTCGTGCATCACGCACCTCCGTTTGCCGTTCGAATGCTTCCTGTTCCAGGGTTCGCGTCGCTGAGCGCTGGCCCGAGTCGACCTGAGAGGGCCTGGAGGCCTTCGCTGAGCAGCCAACCGATGGTCCCGACCTTCTTGCCTGTCACCTCTGCGATCTCTCGATAGCTCTTCTCTTCAAACAGACGCAGCGCGAGCACCTCACGCTGATCTGAGGGGAGCGCTGCGATCGCAGCTCTCACAAATCCTCTCGTGTCTTCCAATTCGACCTCCGGAGTTGGCGAGGGCGAAGCTTCGGGCGCAGCCGCCGCGCGCTCGCGCGTCTTTCGGCGGTTCTCAGCCTTCAGCACGTCCATGCATCCATTGCGCACGACCTTATGGAGCCACGCGCCGATGACGCGTCGCTCCGCCTCAGGGTCCCCGGCCACGTTGGCAGGGATCTCTACACCACGGGCTGCGAGCTTCATGAAGGACTCTTGCACCACGTCTTCGTGTGCGCCGCCCTCGCCCATCAGCGCCCTCGCGTGCCGTAGCATGGCGCCCTCATAGCGTCTCAGCAGCTCGGTGAAGGCGCCCGTATCGCCCCCCTGCCAAGCGCGAAGGAGCGCGCCCTCAGAGGGTCCTAGGGGTGATTTATCGCTGTTGGACTTCATCTGCACCTTGGCGTAGCTACCCCTGAACGCCGCGGCCACGCGGACGCTTGGGAGGAATCCCTGTTTTTCTCCGGTTCACTCTATAGAGCGAGAGCGCGGCCTGCAGAGGCCGCGCTCTCGCGTGTGTGTTGGAGACCCGCCGCGCTAGAGCTGCGGCGCATAGTAGACGCCTGACCACCCGCCCTCGACGAGCCAGGGGTCGCGGCTAGGGAGCGCTGCCCCGCGCGCGTGCGTCAAGAATGACCGAGAGGGGTCAAGCCCTCTCACGCCCGTGCCTGCACCAGGGTCATGGCTGACTCTGCAGGAAGAGCAGTTAGCGTCGAGCTCCTGACCAAAAGACTCCCCGACGAAGAAGCCGAGGAGGGCAAGGCCAAGGGTCACGACGCTGCGGCGATGCCGCAACACGAGGCCGCTCAGGCTGGCCTGTGCGAGCTCAAGATCACGTGTCGTCATGGTTCACCTCCGTTGCTGACGGAGCCCACCACGGGCCCCGCGTGGTGTGGGTCCGGAGGGGAGCTATCGCCGGGGCAGGAAAGCGCCGATTCCGCACAGACCCCGCTTTTTGAGCTCCTAGGGGGTGCCAGATATGAAGCAGGGCGACTCACCTGGAGGTGAGCCGCCCTGCTCTTTGACTTCGCTCAGGCTAGATCACTCGTCTCCTGAGCCGATCAAGAGGTCTACCAAGGCGTCGATATCGATCACGCTAGGGACCGCCGGGTCGTTCGAGTTGAGGGTGACTGAGGTGAAGTTGAGGTTCTCGGCCGCGTCACGCGCCTGCAAGATCCGTCCACCTAAGGTGTCGAGCGCGGCGTTGCGTAACTCATCCCTGAGCGCCTCAGCCTTCGCCACCTCGAGGTTTCCCTCAGCGATGAGGGTCTCATAGGCCGCGTCTGCTTCGGCGCGTGTCCGCCGGTCGTACTCGCCTGCGGCGCCGAGCACCTCTGCGACCTTGACCTCGTTCGTGGACTTCGCGTCCTGGAGCTGCTTGTCCCAGGTCGCGATCAACTCCTTCACGTCAGCCTCTGTCTCCTTCTCAATCGCTCCCGTCTTCGCGAGCGCCTCCTCCACGGCCTGCAGGCTCTTCTCGAGGAGCGTGAGCTGCTGCTTGAGCTGCCTGTCTTGGAGCTTCTGCTCATAGGCATCAGGGAAGCGCACAGCGCGGATGAGCAGGAGGTCCGGGACGATGTGGAACTTCTTCAAGGCCTCGCGCAGGACCGGAACGGTCTCCTCTGCGCGAGCGAGGCGCACCTCTGTGTCGACGAAGTCTTCAGGAGTGAGCTGCGCGAGCTCTTCACGCAACACGCTCTGCACTGTGGAGACAACACGATCGCGGTAGGAGTTCTGCAAACCCTCTGCGACGAGCAAGTTCGCCTCGTTCTCGATGATTCGATAGGTCATCGTCACATCGAGCGCGGCCGTGTTGTTGTCCTTCGTACGGATGTCGAGGGGTGGCCTGCGCTGAGAATTGTTCGCGCTCATCTCGAACATGCCGCGACCTGACTGGACTGCGTCTGTCGAGGTGAAGGTCAAGAAGTGGGTCCTCCTGTCGAGGCGGTGCCACTTGTGGATCCCGATGACGCCGAGGTGGAAGCCCGGCTCGTAGTCTTGCTCGTTGATGCCGCCAGAGCCCCAGAGGTTCTGCTTCACGCCGATCTCGCCAGGGTTGATCTTCTCGATGAGCGCCGTGGAGGCCACGCCGAGGAGCGCGAAGAGCGCGACCGCGGTCCCGAGGAATTTGAGGAACTTCACTCTTCACCTCCTGCCTTCTTGGCCTCTTCCATCAGGAGAGCGCCGTCTCTTGAGTCCACGTGCTCGAGCCTCTTTGGGGCTGGGTCACGGTTGTAGGGGACCAACGTGAAGTCGATCGACATCAGCTTCGCGATCAGGGCCTCACGAACGACGACCTCGCCGCGCCGCTCTAGAGCCTCCGCCCTAGCGAGGATACCCTCGGCCTCTTTCGTGTACTTCGCCGTCAAACCGACCGACTGCTGCACGAGCTGTGCGTTCTCTGCCTTGGCCTCGAAGCCCTTCGCGACCGCGTAGGCGTCAGCCGCCTTCTCAAGCTCGATCTGGCTCTGCTCAGCGTTGAGGAGCTGCTTGGTCAAGGTCCCCTGCAAGCTCTGCCACTCGATCTCCTTCTCCTTCTTCGCCGCTGCGAGCATCCGCTCGCGCTCGTTCAAGAGCCGGCTCTCCTCCTCCCGCAGCTTCTCGACCTCTTGGTCTGCGACCTTTCGGTCCTCGATCGCCTGCTCATAGTCAGGGTCGAAGCGAGGCTTGGGGCAGATCACCTGGATGAGCTCGATCCCGTGGGCCGCGAGCATGCCCCTGAGGCGCTCTTCGCTCGCGATACGCGCCGCTTGATAGCTGGTCGGGTCGGCCACCTCGACGGCAGAGTACTTGCCGAACTCATCCCGCAAGACAGAGCGCGCATAGGCCCGGATCCACTCGCGCTTGAAGCCGTCGCCAGGACCAGAGTCATCCAATGTCTCTCCTGCGTCGCCAGGGATGATCGCGTATTGGATCTCTAGCTCATCAAAGGAGAAGTTCGAGCCGTCCTTTGCGCGGACCGTAAGGAAGGGCACGTGGTTGTGCGACAAGGCGCGATCACCCTTCATCTCAAACTTCTGCGGGGTCCTGTCGAGCTTGAAGACCTCCTCGAGGAACGGGATGTAGAGCTGGTAACCAGGGGTCGCGACGACCGTCCGGTTCCCCGTGACGTAGTTCAACTTCACCGCTACCTCTTCGGCGGAGACGCTGACAACGCCCAGCTTCCCCATCGCTGCCATCATGCCTCCCACGACGACAACTAGGGCGACGAGCGCCCCGGCGATCGCCTGCTTGGCCTTGTCGCCGACCTCGCTCATGTCCGGTCCTTTGCCGCGTCCCCCGGGGGGGTCGACGTTGATTGTTTTCATCTTTTCGCTCCTTAAGGGAATGGGCTCGAGCCCTTTTCGCCGCGGATGGTAACGCATCGAAGACTCAGAGCGCGGCTCCGGCGCACTTACGGGTCCTAGGCCTCAATATTCACTCTTTCTTAAGACGCTCTGACCTAGCCCCCCCTCGCGCGATGCGTGATTCTCGTGACTCTTGAGAATGATGTTCGCCGGGGCGCGTAAGGGATGCACCTTCGACCCTCTGCGCCCGCAGAGCCTACAGATGAGCCACGCAGACGACCCCTTCGCACCAAAGCCCGAACCTGAAGCCGAAGAGCAGCCAGCGCCCCAGGAGGCGGAGGCTAGCCCTGAGAGTGAGCCCGTAGAGGTCGAGGCCGAGCCCGTTGAGCCGGGCGAGGCCGCTCAGGTCGCAAAGACGATCGATGTCTCGGAGGAGCCGAAGAAGGGCAAGGGTGACAGCACGACATGGGCGGTCGTGGCGCACCTAGGGCCCTTAGTCCTCCTCTTTATCGGGATCTCCATGCCGCTCGTGTTCCTCCTACCGTTGGTCCTCCTCCACACGGTGGCAGAGGGCAACAGCGCCATCGAACACCACGCAAAGGAGGCTTTAAACTTCCACCTGAACGTCGCGCTGATCTCTCTCGTGCTGACAGTGACATGCATCTTGATCCCCCTCCTGATCCCTCTGTGGGTCGGCGCTATGGCCTTTGGGGTGATCGCGACGATCAAGACAGCGAACGGAGAGCTGTACCGCTACCCCTGGATCTACCGCGTAGTCGAGTAGGTCGAGTCCGCGCTAGAACTGCACGTAGAGGTACGCGACGTACCCGAGCAAGAGGACCCCGCCCATCCACCTCCCTGGCGGGCCTACTCGAGGCAGGACCGCCGCTGCCAAGCTGAAGCCGAAAACAAGCGGGAGGTCAAACCAGAGGACACGCTCCACGAGCGCGACGTCTGCCTCGGAGTCGCCGAAGGGTCGCACGACCCCTGCAGCGCCTACAGCCACGATCACGTTGAACACGTTGCTGCCGACGACGTTGCCGATCCCGATCTCTGTTTGCCCCTTGAGCGCGCTCGCGACGCCCGCCGCGAGCTCTGGTAGTGACGTCCCGATCGCGACGACGGAGAGGCCGATGACGCGGTCGCTCACACCCATAGAGCGCGCGATCGCCTCGGCCCCGTTGACCGTGAGCTCTGCCCCTAGAGCCACCGCGACAGCAGAGACGACCACGAGAGCGACAGCCTTTCGCATGACCCCTTGGCCCTTGGGGAGGGCCTCTTCGTCGTCCTCTGCGCTAGAGGTCTTCCAGAGATGAAGGTTGTGGATGAGGAAGAGCCCGATGAGGAGCCCGCCCCCGAGCCGGCCGACCCCGCCCTCTAAGAGGAGCACGACGCCTAGCGCTGCGACGGAGGCGAAGAGCCAGCCGGTCTCACGGGCGCGCATGGGCTTGCCCAGGACCGCCGGCAAGAGGAGGCCGGTCGCGCCGAGGACGAGGCCGATGTTCGCGACGTTGCTCCCGAGGGCGTTCCCTAAAGAGAGGCCTGGCCGCCCCTCGGCCGCGGCCAAGGTCGAGACGACAAGCTCAGGCAGCGACGTGCCCCAGGCGACGATAGTGAGGCCGATCATGATCGGTGAGACCCCGAGCCTGCGCGCGATCTTCACGCCCCCGTCCACGAGCCAGTCCGCTCCCTTGACGAGCAGGATGAGGCCGATCAGCAGGGCCACCGCGGGGGGGAGGTCTTCGAACATGCAGGCATCCTAGGGCCACAGATCGCGCCTTCCGAACGTGTGGCGCGGGATTCCGACCCGGGCAGCCGATTAGAATCCCTGCATGGACTCCCGCCCCCCCCTCGTCGCCATCAACGGCCTCCTCGATGAGAGGCCTGCAGGTGACCGGCTCTCTCTGCCTATGCGCTACGCCGAGCGCGTGCGTGAGGCGGGCGGCGTCCCCGTCGCCATCCCCCCTGCCGGAGACGAGCGAGACCTCGCCATGCTCCTCGATCGCGTAGACGGCCTGGTCTTCTCGGGAGGCGACGACTTCGACATGGAGCGCCTCGGACGCGGCCCGACCCACCCGGCGGCCGACTGCACTCCTGGCGCGAAGCAGGACTTTGACCTCAAGCTCGCTCGGCTCGCGATCGACCGCGGCGTCCCGGTGCTCGGGATCTGCTACGGGATGCAGCTCCTCGGCCTCGCCGAGGGCGCGCCCCTCCTCCAGCACCTCCCTGAGGACAGGCCAGGCTGCCAAGAGCACACCGGCAGCGCGATCCACGCCGTCAGCGTCACCCAAGCCACGAAACTCAGCGCCCTCCTCGGGGTAGAGTCCATCGAGGTCGTCTCACGTCACCACCAGGCGCTCGAGGACGCTCCCGAAGGGTGGGTCGTCGCGGCGCTCGATGAGGAGGGTCTAGTAGAGGCGATAGAGCACCCTCACCACCCCTTCGCCGTGGGCGTCCAGTGGCACCCGGAGCTCTCACCCGACACTGCGCACGACGCGCTCTTCGCCGGCCTCGTCAAAGCAGCCATCGAACACAGCACCTCTAACGCGACCAGCTCATGAAAAAGGCACCCTTCGAAGCCGCGCCCGACGGAAAGCTCCTGAACAGCGGCGAACGCAAGAGGCTCATCTCTATGGGTGTCCTCGTCGTCTTGGTCATCGTGGCCTTCGTCTACGTCCGGATCCAAGACTCCAACCGCAAGGCGAGTGAGCTCAACGAGATCGCGACGAACGACGACGAGATCTCCGTCCAGCTCATCGTCCCCGAGCTAGACCCCGAGCTCTTAGCTGGAAAGATCTTGGATGCGCGCGAGGGGGACCGGGTCCTGCTACAGCGCGAGACCCTCGACCCGCTCCTCGAGTACACAGACTCCTTCCACGCTGGGCACTTCAGCGCCCTAGGCATCCGGCCCCTCGACGCCGAGGCGCGGGCTGAGCTCTCCAGCGCACCTGAGGAGCACCGTGGCGACGCCTTCCTCGCCCGCGGCTGGATCGACGATATGGACCAGCGCGTCGGCCCCGAGGGGAGGCGTGAGCACCACGGGCGCCTGCGCCTCGAGGACGAGAGCTACTGTCACTTCGTCGTCCGGGACCTCCCCGACGGCCTGATCGTCGACGACTTCGTGCGGATCGACGGCCTCTTCCTGAAGCTCTACCGCACAGAGGCTGAGAGCGGCTGGGTCGAGGGCCCCCTCTTGGTAGGCGCTGAGCTCATCGACTCTTGGCCGCGCCCTGCAGAGATCGACAAGGAAGAGCTCCGCTCCAAGCTCGCCCTCATCACTGACGACACCCTCGACGGCGGCCTGACCGGGCTCGGCGGCGAGACCTTTGACGCGCAGTGGCTCTTGATGGACGACATCTTGCGCGGCGGCTACGACGACATGGACTGGGAGCAGGCTCCGACCCTCGAGGACGGCAACCTCGTCAACATCATGACCAACGGTGCTGAGTGGCGCGGCGCGCCGTTCAACATCCCTATCGCGCGCAACATGGACCTCTGGACGAGCGCACCCGGAGAGAACCCTGCGCGCGTCGACAAGGTGACGATGGGCTGGATCGGGTCCTGGACCTGGACGAACAACAAGTCTGCCGTCCTCCATTACGTGCTGCCTGACGACGCCGAGCACCTGCGCGGCGCCAGGCTCATCAGCGCACGCGGCTTCTTCGTCAAGAACTTCGCCTACGAGACCCGCGACGGGAACTTGAGGGTCGCGCCCTTCTTCGTCCTGACCCAGCTCGAAGAGTTCATCCCGCCGGCGGACAACACCATCAAGTACATCGGCTTCGGCGTCTGCGCCTTGGCCGGCGCGATCATCGTCTTGATCTACTTCGGCCTCCGCAGGGACAAGCGCCGCGCCGCAGAGTTCCAAGCGGACCTCGTCCGCAGGCGGCGCGCGCGCAGGGAGCGCGCCCAAGCCAAGCAAGGCGACTGAGCTGCGATGTCCGAGCTGCGCGCCGTCACCGTCGAGACCTCTCCGCCTTACACGGTCTTCGTAGGACCGAACGCCCTCGCTGCGTCAACTGACACGCTCGCTCCCGCGAGCGCGCTCATCGCGGACGAGCGCGTCTTCGACCTCTTCGGCGACAGCCCCGCGCTGGCAGAGCTCCCGCGACATCTCCTGCCTGAGGGCGAGGCCGCCAAGACGCTCAGCGAGCTCGAGCGCGCCCTCAACTTCCTCTGCGAGGAGGCGCTCGACCGAAGCGCCTCAATCATCGCGCTCGGCGGCGGCGCAGCGACCGACCTCGGCGGCCTCGCGGCGGCGATGTATCTGCGCGGCGTCTCCTGGATCGCGTGTCCGACGACCCTCCTCGCGATGGTCGACGCCTCCGTCGGCGGCAAGACCGCGGTGAACTTAGCGAGCGGGAAGAACCTCGCGGGGAGCTTCCACCAGCCCAGCGCGGTGATCGCCGACACGACCGCCCTCATGACCCTCAGCTCGAAGGAGTACTCCTCAGGCTTAGGGGAGGTGCTGAAGACCGCGCTCATTGAGGGCGAAGAGCTGCTCGCCCTCTTGGAGGCGAACGTGACCGCGATCGTCACCCGGCACGCTGAGGTCATGGCGGACGTCATCTGCCGCTGCGTCCAAACAAAGGCTCGTATCGTCGCCGCAGACCCGCTTGAGGCCGGGCAGCGCAAGGTCTTAAACCTCGGCCACACCTTCGCCCACGCGATCGAGCAGGCCGCTGGTCACGGCGTCATCCCCCACGGCGTCGCCGTCGCTGCCGGCTGCGGCGTCGCCCTAGAGGCGGCCGCCGCGGCGGGCCTCCTCCAAGACGCCGCGCTCCCCGAGCGCATCCGCGCGCTCTCTAGAGACTTGGGCCTCCCCGCAGACCTCGCTGAGCTGCGCGACTCCACAGGCTGCGCTCTCCCCGTCGACGAGCTCATCGCGGCGATGCGACACGACAAGAAGTCCGTCGCCGGAGCCCCCCGCTTCGTCCTCCCTCGCGCTGCAGGCGACCTCGCGCTCGATGTCGAGCTCGATCCAACCCCGCACCTGTCCTGAGGCTAACGAGGAATCCGCCCTCTCTCCGCGGTAACCTCCCTTCGTGAGCGTGGCACCCATCTCATCGACAACCCGTGACAGCGACGACCCCGTCGAGATCGCTGGCGGCTTCCCTAGGCACCTGACCCAGGAGCTCCTCGAGGAGAAGGGTCGGCGGGAGGAGCGGCGCAGGTGGCTTGCGCCCTGGTTCTTTGGCGCGGCCTACGCGCTCTTCGCGCTCTCCTTTCCCCTCCTGCGCGTCATCGGGAACTTCCCTATCAAGGCCGAGGCCGGTGAGAGCCTCTGGTGGATGCTGCTTGAGAGCATGGGTGGAGAGGCGTGGGGCTTCGCCATCTCTGCCGCGGCGGCAGGGCTCTTCCTCCCCCTCTCGACTCACGCCTTGGTCGCGACGGGGATCCCGCGCGGGCCCGCCCTCACCGCGACCTTATGCATCGGGCTCTCTCCTCTGATGATCCACGCGGCGACGCTGCCGGGCCCGGAGGCCCCCTGCGCGCTCCTCTGCCTCGCCGCCTTCTGGGTAGCGGCGCCCTACGACGTCGGCTCCGTGCGCACCTCTCTCGCCATCGCCATCGGGGTCGCTGCCTCCGTCCTAGATCCCGGCGCGTTGATGATCCTGCCTGCGCTCCTCACGCGACACTTCTCACGCAGCGGCACAGGCCTCTCCATGCCCATGTACGGCTGGTACGGCGTCGCTTGGGGGGTCGCCTCCGTCGTCGCCATGCAGATCTTGGAGGGCTTCCTCATCCCGGACGTCCCGATCAGCCGGGACTCTAGAGTCCTGCGATACGCGATCTTCCCAGGCGTGATCGGCCTGGGCCTCGGCCTCCTCGCGGCCTTCGGGCTCTTCAGGAGGCAGCGCGAGGGCCTCACTGAGGACACGCCGACCTGGCTCAGGCTCTGGGTCGTGGGTGGGGCGGTCTCGCTCTTCTTCCCCGGCGCCTCAGGCCTCTGCCTGGCCCCGGTAGCCGCCTTCGCGATCGGCGACTTCCTCTCGAGAGGCGTCTCAGCCAACAAGGGCGCCGCGGCCCTCATCATCATCGGCCAGCTCATCCTCGGCCTAGGTTCGATCCAAAACGTCCGCTCTAGGGACCCCCACACGGCCTGGAGGCGCGAGTTCAGGAACGTCGTGGAGGACGGAGACGTCCTCATCTCTGAGAGTCCCGTTCACAGGTACCTCTCAAGCGTCCGCTGGGGCTTCGACGCCTACCGCCCTGACGACCCCGTGGGGAAGCTGCGGAAGCCCTACATCGTGGACTACGGCAACCGGCCGCCCTTCCTCGAGCGTATCGAGGATTGAGCCTCCGAGTAGTCCTAGGCAATCGTCGACCCGGCGGCTTCGGAATGCTCTAATGGTCCAGTTTGCGACGGCGAGGAAGCCGCATTTAGTGGTCTCCCCCATCGCGACGGCAACCACCGCACACCGTCTATGCCCCGCCGCGACGACTTAGAGTCGATTCTCATCATTGGCAGCGGGCCGATCGTCATCGGCCAAGCCTGCGAGTTTGACTATTCCGGCACGCAAGCGTGCAAGGCCCTCCGCCAGGAGGGGTATCGAGTGATCTTGGTCAACTCGAACCCCGCCACGATCATGACTGATCCTGAGACGGCGGACGCGACCTACATCGAGCCGATCACGGCCGAGGCGGTCACGAAGGTCTTGCGCAAAGAGCGACCTAGCGCGCTGCTGCCGACCCTCGGTGGTCAGACAGGACTCAACTGCGCGCTCGAGCTCTATGACTCTGGCGTCCTCGACGAGCTCGGCGTCGAGATGATCGGAGCAGACTCTCACGTCATCCGAAAGGCAGAGGACCGCGACCTCTTCCGTAAGGCGATGATCGACTGCGGGCTCGAATGTGCTCGCTCAGGCATCGCGCACTCACTCGATGACGCGCGCCGCGTCTTGTCCGAGATCGGCCTCCCCTGCGTCATCCGCCCCGGCTTCACGCTCGGCGGCACAGGCGGTGGCATCGCCTACAACGTCGAAGAGTTCGAAGCGATCGTCGCCCGCGGCCTCGACGCCTCCTTCAACACTGAGGTCCTCATCGAAGAGAGCCTCTTAGGTTGGAAGGAGTACGAGATGGAGGTGATGCGAGACTCGAACGACAACGTCGTCATCATCTGCGCGATCGAGAACATCGACGCGATGGGGGTCCACACCGGCGACTCCATCACGGTCGCGCCGGCGCAGACCCTCACTGACCGCGAGTACCAAAACCTGCGCAACGCCTCCCTCGCGATCATGCGCGAGATCGGGGTCGAGTGCGGTGGCTCGAACTGCCAGTTCGCGATCAACCCTGAGAACGGGCGCGTGGTCGTGATCGAGATGAACCCGCGCGTCTCTCGCTCGAGCGCGCTCGCCTCCAAGGCCACGGGCTTCCCCATCGCCAAGTTCGCGGCCAAGCTCGCCTGCGGCTACAGCCTCGACGAGCTCCAGAACGACATCACTCAGGAGACGCCGGCCTGCTTCGAGCCCTCCATCGACTACTGCGTCACCAAGATCCCACGCTTCGCTTTCGAGAAGTTTGAGGGCGCCGACCCAACGCTCACGACTTCGATGAAGAGCGTCGGAGAGACGATGGCGATCGGGCGCACCTTCAAAGAGTCTCTGCAGAAGGCGCTCCGTGGCCTCGAGACAGGGCTCTCCGGCTTCGGCTTAGACGAGCGGGAGGTCATCCCCGCCTCGGAGCTCGGCAGGGAGTCCCTCACCAAAAAGCTGCGCGTCCCTAACTGCGAGCGGCTCGTCGCCGTCCGCGCGGCGCTGCGCACGGGCTGGTCGGTTGAGGAGGTCCACGACGCGACCAAGATCGACCCCTGGTTCCTTCAGAACATGCAGGAGCTCGTTGAGTTCGAGCTCAAGATCTCCGGTGCGGAGCTCGACCCGACGCTGCTCAAAGAGGCGAAGACCCTCGGCTACTCCGACACGCAGCTCGCACAAGCGGTCGGGCTCAAGGCCTCAGAGATCTCCGCGATGCGTGACGAGCACGGCATTCAGCCTGTCTACCAGCTCGTCGACACCTGCGCAGGGGAGTTCGTCGCCGTCACCCCTTACTACTACTCGACCTGGGGCGAGGAGACTGAGGTCCCTCACAGTGACGCGCGCAAGATCATGATCTTGGGCGGCGGCCCGAACCGCATCGGCCAAGGCATCGAGTTCGACTACTGCTGCGTGCACGCCGCCTTCGCCGCCCAAGAGATCGGGCGCGAGGCGATCATGGTCAACTCGAATCCTGAGACGGTCTCCACCGACTACGACACCTCAGACCACCTCTTCTTCGAGCCGCTGACGCACGAGGACGTGCTCAACATCGTCCGCGCCACTGAGCCGGAGGGCATCATCGTCCAGTTCGGCGGTCAGACGCCGCTCAACCTCGCCGCGGACCTCGAGCGCGCCGGCGCGCCGCTGATCGGCACCTCGGTAGACTCCATCGACCTCGCAGAGGACCGCGAGCGCTTCGCGGAGTTCTGCGACAAGGAGGGGCTCCGCCAGCCCCCGAACGGGATCGCCAAGGACGAGCAAGAGGCCTTCGAGATCGCGCGACGCATCTCATACCCGGTCTTGGTCCGCCCCTCATACGTGCTCGGCGGTCGCGCGATGGAGATCGTCTACTCTGACGATGAGCTCGAGCGCTACATGAAGACCGCTGTCCAGGCCTCTCCTGACAAGCCGATCCTCATCGACAAGTTCCTCGAGGCCGCGATCGAGGTCGACGTGGACGCCATCTCTGACGGTGAGACCGTCGTCGTCGGTGGGATCATGGAGCACATCGAAGAGGCCGGCATCCACTCCGGCGACTCTTCCTGCGTGCTGCCCCCCCACACCCTCTCGCGTGACATGATCGAAGAGATCACCCGCGCGACGAAGTCCGCCGCGCTCAGTCTCGGCGTGATCGGCTTGATGAACGTCCAGTTCGCTGTGAAGGACGACCTCCTCTACGTCATCGAGATCAACCCGCGCGCCTCCCGCACGGTGCCCTTCGTCTCCAAGGCGATCGGTGTCCCGCTCGCCAAGCTCGCTGCCAAGGTCATGGCGGGAATCAGCCTCGAGGAGCTCGGCTTCACGTCTGAGATCGTCCCTGAGTACTTCTCAGTGAAGACGCCCGTCTTCCCCTTCAACCGTTTCCCCGGCGTCGACATCCTCCTCTCACCGGAGATGCGCTCTACCGGGGAAGTCATGGGCATCGACAAGGACCTCGGCGTCGCGTTCGAGAAGTCTTACCTCGCCGCTGGGCTCAAGCTCCCGAAGTCCGGCAGGGTCTTCATCTCGGTCAAGAACACAGACAAGCGCTCGATCGTCGCCGACGCGCGTGAGCTCGCCGCCCTCGGCTACACCCTCATCGGAACAGACGGGACTTGGCGCACCCTCAAGACCGCGGGCATCGAGGTCGAGCGCGTGAACAAGGTCCACGAGGGCCGCCCCCACGTCGTCGACCTGATCAAGAACCGCGAGATCGACCTCGTCCTCAACACCCCCTACGGCAAGCAGCAGCGCGTGGACGACTCAGAGATCCGCGCCGCGGCTGTGACTGCTGGCGTCCCGTGTGTGACCACGCGCGCAGGGATCTCAGCTGTCGTCCACGCCCTCGTGGCGATGCACCGCGGTGAGTTCGAGGTCAAGAGCGTGCAGGAGCACCACCTCTCGCTCAAGCAGGCAGAGTCCGCCGCGGCCCTCTAGGGCGCCGCGGGATCAGGCGTCCTGCTTCACGCGGGACGTGCACACCGCGTCGAAGAGCCACGCGTCAGGCGGGATCTCGTGCGACTGAACCCGACCACCTTTACTGGAGAGGCGCAGGTTCAAGTTCGTCACGCGGATCTGCTGGCTCTTCAGCTCGAGCTCTCGCAGGAAGGTCACGATGTTCCGTCTGCCGAGCGTCGTGTCGCTGGAGTAGGTCTTGATCGTGTAGATGTGATCAACGATCCCGGCCTTTCGGTCGATCTCGTTCTCGTTGTGCGAGGTGGAGATCTGACCGATCTCCGCGTTCTTCGCGGCAGCGCAGCGTCGGATATAAGACTCGACGTTCTCTTGCCCCAGGAAGCCCTCCCCCATCTTGGCCTTGTAGAGGGCCGAGTACTTGCGGGAGAGCTCCTGCATGTTGTTCGCGATCACCTTGACGCCCTGCGGGCTCCGCTCGTCCTCCCAGTGCGTCTTGAGCTCTTCCAGCTTGCCGCTGGTCTCAAGGCCTGTGTAGAGGAGGCCGAGAGATCCGAGGAGCGAGAGGATGATGAAGGCGCGCTCTAGGGTGAGGTCTTTGAAGAAGCTCATGAGGTGGCCTCCTCTGTCTTGGAGACGTCCATCTTGATCGTGATGCGTTCGACGATGATGCCCTCACCGTTCTCGAGCGGGTCAGTCCGCGCGGGGTTGAAGTCTAGGTGCCAGGGCTGCTCTTCGATCGCGCCCCTGAAGGCCTCAAAGTGCTCCGTCCCGGTCGCGGCGTCCTCCGCGAAGAAGGTGATGTCCATGATCACGACCACGCTGTCAGGGGTCGTGCTGTTGCCTCGGTTGTAGGTCGACTTGAGAGAGCGGATCGAGGGGCGCGCGCCGACCGACTTGGTGTCATCCAAGACGTCGAGGACGTAGGTGGCCCCTTTGAGCGCCGACTGCGGCTGAACGAAGTCGCCGCCCTGCCCGAGCTCTTTCTCGAGGCCTGCGACCATGCCCTTCAGGCGGCTCTCCAGATAGTCCATCTGCCCGTAGCTCGAGAGCTCGGGGTCCGTACGGAACTCATTCTCTGGGGTGCGACCAGTGAAGTTCTTCACGTACTTCGCCATCCAGTCGGGCGGCGGGTTCAGGTTCCCCGCGTCCTCCATGTTCGGCGGAATCATGAAGCTCACCGCCGCGTCCCTCCAGTAGCTCACGGCGGTGTTGATCTTCTTGTACTCCTTGTCGAGGCCGATGTTCCAGACGCCCAGGAACGTCAGCAAGAGGAGTGATGCGACCGCGAGGGGCAGCTCAAGCCGCTCCATCGTGCCTGTGAATCGCAGCTCCTCTCTCCGGAGGCTCTGGCTCACGATGCCGCCGCCGAGCTGGCTCACTGCTGCTCCATAGGCGGAAGCGCAGCGGCTCGCGCAGGCAGCCGTGTCAGGGAGGCCCTCGATGGACACGACCGGGACGTCCAAGATCTCCGAGCCGATCAGCCCGGGCATGTCATAGCCGGCGACGATGACTCGCTCGAGCGGCTGGAGCGTGCGAGCGCCTGAGATGGAGCGCGCGAGCTCTCGCTGCATCCTCGCGAGCACTTGTGCTCGGGCCGCCTCGACGTCGCCTTCGTCGGCGAGCTCATCGAAGGCGTCTTCTTCCTCGAGCGACTCCGCCTCATCGTCAGGAGCTGCGGCCTCCTCCTCTTCGACAGGCGCCGCGGGGGCGATGTGAGTCATGGCGCCCTGCTTGATAGAGCGCAGCTCGCGAAGCTCGCCGCCGTCTAAGACCGCGATGGAGGAGCTGTCTTCCCCGACGAAGACGACCAGGCTCGCGCTCTCGGGGGTGAGGGCTCCGGCAGCGGTCGCGGCGTTTACGATCGCGCCGTTATCTGCGTCTACCTCGATGGGCTCGACCCCTCCCTTCTCGCAGAGGTCTAAGATCGCCTGCAGGTCTGCCTTCGGGACGATCGTCGTGAGCAGCGAGCACGAGTCCTTGGTAGAGCTGAGGCGGTGCCAGTCGACGACGACGTCGTCGATGTTGAATTGAGGGAGCTCGCTCTCGACCTCGAACTTGACGACCTTCTCGATCTTGTCGTCGTCATTGATCGGCAGGTTGAGCCTCCGGAAGGCGGCGAGTCCACCCTCCACCACGACACGTAGCCCATCCTTCGGGATGTCGTGACGTGAGGCGAGGTCTCTCAAGACCTCTGCCGCGCCGTCCGGATCAGCGAGGGAGAGCTCTCCCGCCTCCGAGGCGACGACCTTGTGCTTCTTCGCGCTCCCATCTAGGAGCACGAGCTCATAGCCCCTCGGGCCGATTCTGAGTCCGCATGCCTTGGCCATCTAGACCTCTCTTTCCGTCTTAAGCATCACGAGATTTTGCTCTGCGAAGCGATCAAATTCACTGCGCGAGGCGGGAGGAATCACGCGTTCTCGGATCAGCGACCAGTAGCGGCTCCCCAGCTCGAGCAGCTCGGGCTCCATGTTCTCCATTGAGCGCGCCGTCTGCAGGTCTCTCACCCGCGCGAGGTCTTGCTCATAGTTCACCAAGACCACGCCGAGGAGCTCTGCGCGCTCGGGGTCGAGCTCAAACTGCTCGACGAGGCGCTGACGGTAGCCGCCGAAGTCGCCGGACGCGGCCGGCTCTTCAGCCCTGAGGGCAGAGAGCAAGAGCCCTGCTGCGAGGCCAGCGAGGAAGGAGGTGCCAGCCAAGAGCGTGATCCAGGCGCGCGGTCCGCTCACCGGTCGAGCCCTTCAGAGGGTCGCCCCTCTCCCTTGTCCATGGCCTCGAGCCTGTCGAGGGCCTCCTCGAGGCTCATCGTGGCTCCGTCATCGGCGCGTAGCTGGCCACCCGTAGGGACATCCACAGCGCGGATCACGCCAGAGAGCACCAAGAGCAGCGCTGCAGCCGCAGCGGTCATCCTCAAGACGAAGGGCAGGATCGGCGCGAGGGGCTCGGCCGTGACCGGCGCCTCGCCGGTGTCTCCTTGGAAGGCGCGGCGCGCGACCCGGGCGGCGAAGCCGTCAGGGACGCTGACCTCAGGGCTCGGAACGAACCAATGCCGCTGAGCCTTGTGTGCTTGGGTCTTCGTGCGGCAGTCCGCGCACTCCATCAAGTGCTGACGGAGCGGGCTGGCCCGATCAGCCGAGAGCTCACCGTCTAGGTAAGCCGGCACGAGCGCTCGCGCTTCGTCGCAGGTGAAATCATTCGAGTTCTTCATGGTGTGTCCCCTAAGAGTTCTGGTTCTCCTTGGGATGTGATGCCCCTAGGCGTCGCCTCCTGGGCTGAATTCAGGGAAGTCCTTCGTCAGGCGCTCTCTGAAGCGGGCGCGCGCGCGGAACAGGCGAGACTCGACAGTCCCGATCGAGATGCCGAGCACGTCGGCGATCTCCTGATAGGAGCGCTCCTCGAACTCGCGCATGACGAGCACCGTGCGGAAGATGTCCGGGAGCTCCGCGAGCACCTTGTGCGTGACCTCGGCGATCTCTTCGCGCTCGATGTTCACATTCGGCGCGAAGCCGTCTGTGGGCTCAGGTCGCGCTAAGACCTCAGGGTCTTCGACGCTCTGGATGGGTGAGCGTCCTCGGCGCTTGAGGAAGTCCAGGATCGTGTTCGTCGCGATCCGGTAGATCCAGGTGTAGAAGCTGGATTGGTGGTGGAAGGTGTCGAGCCGGCGGAAGGCCTTGAGGAAGGACTCCTGCACCACGTCCTCGATCTCGACGGGGTTCTTCGTGTAGTGACGGGCGAGGGCGAAGAGCCGCTCTTGGTAGCGTTCGACCAAGAGCTGGAAGGAGAGCTGGTTCCCCGCGAGGGTCTCCTCCACGAGGCGCGCGTCCTCACGCGCCTGGGCAGACCGCGAGGTCCGCTCCTCGTGGCTGTCGTTGGAGTTGGTGGTCATCGCAAGGGCTCCCATAACGAGGCCCATAGACGCCGCAGGCTGGACTCTATTCCCGCTCGCCTGACGATCCCTCGAGGCCCTCGAAGGCATGTCCAAGCTTATCGCGCTTTGTGCGCAAGTACTTGAGGTTCTTAGGGTTGGGTTCGGTCACTAGTGAGAGTTGGTCGACCACATCCAGCCCGTAGCCCCCTAGACCGGCGATCTTCTTGGGGTTGTTTGTCAGGAGCCGCATGTGGCGGACCCCTAGGTAATGGAGGATTTGGGCCCCTAGACCGTACTCCCTGAGGTCGGGGGCGAAGCCCAAGGCCTGGTTCGCCTCGACCGTGTCCATGCCCTGATCTTGAAGGCTGTAGGCCTTCAGCTTATTGGCGAGGCCGATCCCGCGACCCTCTTGGCGCATGTAGACCAGGCAAGCGTGCTCCTTCCCGCCGAGGATCTCGAGCGCCTGATCGAGCTGCTCGCCACAGTCGCAGCGCAGCGAGTGAAAAACGTCGCCAGTCAGGCACTCAGAGTGCACCCGCACGAAGACGGGCTCTTCACAAGCCAGATTAGGCCCGTCTGGACCAGCGCTCTGCATGCCTCTGGTGAGCGCCATGTGCTCCTTCCCGTCGATCTTCGAGCGGAAGAGGTGCGCTCGGAATGAGCCAAAGGGGGTGGGCATGGGGAGATCCATCTCCACGGGCTCAATCAGGCGTTCATTGATGCGCCTGTATGCGATGAGGTCTGCGATCGTGCAGATCTTGAGGTCGTTCTTCTCCGCAAAGGCCTCGAGCTCTGGCATGCGCGCCATCGTCCCGTCGTCGTTCATGATCTCGCAGATCACGCCAGCGCCTCGGGCACCAGAGAGGTGTGCTAAGTCGACGATGCCTTCTGTTTGACCACCACGAACCAAGACGCCGCCGTCTTTGGCTCGCAGCGGGAAGATGTGGCCGGGGCGGGCTAAGTCTTCCGGGACAGCGTTCCTGCGCGCTGCAGTCAGGATCGTGTGCGCACGGTCAGCGGCGCTGATCCCTGTGGTGACTCCTGTCGCAGCTTCAATAGAGACCGTGAACCCCGTCCCCATGCTGCTCGTGTTCACGGAGGCCTGAGGCTCTAACTCGAGCTGGTCACAGATCTTGCCCTCGAGGGGCATGCACACGAGGCCGCGCCCTTCACGGACCATGAAGTTGATCGCCTCAGGGGTGACGTGCTCTGCGAGCATCGCCAGGTCGCCCTCGTTCTCACGACCGGGGTCGTCCACGAGGATGATCATCTTCCCTGCGCGGAGGTCTTCGATGACTTCGGGGATGCTGCTGGTAGCCATTTCGTTCAGCTCGTGGTGGGTGGTGGGTCCCTCTTTGGGCCCCATGGACCACGCATTCTAAGCCAGCCCGCCCTAGGGCTCGCCCCCCTACTCCCTAGATCCTGCGGTCAGACCCTGTGAGCGCTCAATTAGCCCGTTCTGACGGGGTTTTTCGTGGTCTCCGAGCTTCTCGACCGCAGGCTAAACCACCGCGGAGCTCACCCCAAAGCCTTGAGAGGTTGAGCGTTTACAGCTCTGCTCAGCTTGAGATGCCTTCGGAAAATCCCAGGAGGGCTCCATTTCTTCGAGTTCGCATTCCGAAGAGGTTGGGTACCGGGGAGGCCTACCCAGCCCCTCGACGTCCCCATGCGAAGCTCACAGTGGATCATCGCACTCCTAGCCCTCTTAGGCGCCGCGCAAGCCCATCAGGCCTGGATGACTTCAGGGCGCCTGCGCGCTCTGGAGACCACGGACGCTTGGGCACGCGAGAGCGCGCAGCTTGAGCGCGAGCGCCGCTCCCAGGCGCGCGCACAGCTCAAGGCGCAGACCGAAGAGCTCACAGAGCTGCGCGGAAAGCTAGGCGATCTCGATCAGTGGCGAGCCGACTTCGACGCCTTCGCTGCTGCCACGCGTAGCTCCAACCGACTCCTGAAGATCGAGCTTCAGAGCGCGCTCGCTCATCGAGGCCCCGATGCGAGCGGAGCGGAGAAGCTCGAAGCTAGGCTCCGTGCGACCCTCAGGGAACATGAGGAGCGCTTGGACGCGACAGACAGCGTGATGGCCGACCTCCAGCTGCGCTTCGAGTCCAACAAAGACTCCCTCGCAATGTTAAGTGAGGCAGCCTCCTCCATCGCGCCTCAGGATGAGGCTGCGCGCTGGGACAACCTCTTGGGCCCCGCAGTGCAGCTCACCGGAGGAGGCACGATCGGGAGCGCTGTGCTCTTGCCTGGCGAGCTCACCCAAGATGGCTGGCGGACCCGCGCCCTGACAGCCTGGCACGTGGTGAGAGACATCCGCCTCGGGCTAGGCGAAGACGCCTTGATCCCGGTGATGATCTACAGCGAGGACGGGAGCGCTCGTGAAGAGCGGGCGCGCCTCCTCTGCAAAGACGCTGGAATGGACATCGCGCTCCTAGAGATCACCTCCACCAACGCCCGCCTCCCTCAGGCTCGCCTCGCCTCCCGCGAGCGACTCCGCGAGATCGAGGTCTTTGAGCCGATCTACGCTGTCGGCTGCCCGCTAGGCAACGACCCGATCCCGACTCATGGTCAGCTCAGCGACCCTCATCACGAGGTCGATGGCACCAACCACTGGATGATCAGCGCGCCCACCTACATCGGAAACTCCGGCGGCGGGATCTTCCACGCGAGCTCTGATGAGCTCATCGGGATCTTCTCCAAGATCTACACCCACGGCACCTTGCGCCCCACGGTCATCCCCCACATGGGCCTCGCCGTGCCCCTAGACGAGATCTATGACTGGCTTGAGGTCGAAGGCTTCGCCTCGCTCACCCCCCAGTCGACTGAGCCCATCGTGGCTACCGCCTCTGCCCGCTGAGCTGTTGCGAAGCGCCCCCCAGAGGCCATAGGGGCGACTCTAGCCATAGTTGATGAGCAGTTTTTGAAGATCGGGATAGGCTGAACTTCGTGACGTGGGGCTTACACAAGGCGCCACGCCTGCAGGTCTCTCTGCCCCCGCGCTCTCATGGGCGCAGCTCTCAACAACTAGGCATCGACACGGCATGAAGAATCTCCCGACCCTCGCGATCGCGCTCGCGGTTCTCCTCAGCACCTCCCTCGCAACAGCTCAACAACAAAAGCTCAGCCCGAAGGTGCGAGCTGCCGCACAAAGCGCTGCGCCCAAGAGCCCGGGCGCCAAGCCCGCGACGTCTCACTTCCCTAAAGCTCACGTCCAAAACCGCGGGTTGGGTGGCGGCTCTCAATCTGTCCTCGCAGGAGGCAGCGACACCTGCCTTAGCCCTCAAGCGATCAACGGACAGGGGAGCTTCCCCTTCAACAACCTGGGCGCGACCTCTGGAACAGAGGGGCAGAACGAGTACCTCTGCTATCAGTTCGGCACCTCTGCCGTAGACAACGACGTCTGGTATGTGTGGACCGCTGACGCGACGGGCACTGCGCTCGTCGAGACCTGCAGCGGGACGACGATGGACTCAAAGCTGGCCGTCTATCCCTCGACTGGCGGCTGCCCCACCCCAGGCTCAGCCATCGCGTGCAATGATGACGCGTGCGCCCTGCAATCTGGCGTCAGCTTTTCTGCGGTCACAGGCGCCGACTACTTGATCCAGCTGGGCAACTACCCTGGCAAGCCCGCCGGCTCAGGGACGATCAACTGCTCGATCAGTGGACCCAGCTCCAATGACGACTGCACGACGCCTACCGCCATCGCCGGACAAGGTCAGTTTCCATACAACCTCTTCAGCGCGACCACAGGTACCGCCGGCCAGACCGAGTACGCCTGCGTGAACTTCGGCACCTCTGCCGTGGACAACGACGTCTGGTTTGAATGGACTCCCGACGCGACCGGGACCGCGGTCGTGACGAACTGTGGGTTGGCCACCCACGACAGCCTGCTGCTCGCTTATCCGGCGACCCCGGGCGCCTGCCCGGCCCAAGACACCGCCATCGCCTGCAGCGACGACGCCTGCGGGGTTCAATCAGCGATCTATTTCGCATGCGTCCAAGGGCAACCGGTGCTTCTACAAGTCGGGAGCTTCGCAGGCTCCCCCGCAGGCGCTGGCTCGATCGACATCGCGATCGGGACTAGCTCCACTAACGATGACTGCTCAAACGCGGTCTCTATCGCAGGCCAGGGGACCTTCAACTGGAGCAACGTCGGCGCAAGTATGAGCCCTGAGGGGCAGAGCGAGGCCATCTGCTATGAGTTCGGCTCCTCGAACATCGAGAACGACGTCTGGTTTAGGTGGACCGCGGACGCGACTGGCCAAGCCACCATCTCGACCTGTGGAGGGGCACAGAATGACACGAAGCTCTCCGTCCACGCCGCGCCATCGACGGGAGCCTGTGTTACGCCTGGGAGCGCTCTCGCCTGCAACGATGACGCTTGCGGACTGCAGTCTTCGGTCAGCTTCGCTGTGACCCAAAACACTGACTACGTCATCCAGCTTGGGAGCTATTCAGGCTCAGCGAGCTTCGGCTTCGGCACCTTTGACATCGCGATCGGCGGTGGCGGCGGCGGGGCCCTAGGTGACGCTTGCGCGAGCCCCATCAGCATCGCGGGTCAGGGTAACTTCGCCTGGGACTCCACCTTCGCCACGACCGGCCCAGAGGCGCAGACCGAGTTAGCGTGCAACACCCACAACGGCTACGGCCCAGGTGTAGCCAATGACATCTGGTATGAGTGGACCGCTGACGCCACCGGCTACGCGACCGTCTCGACCGTGAACAACACCACCGTCGACACCAAGATCGCGGCCCACCCCGGCACAGGCTGCCCCACGGTCGGCGCGGCGATCATCTGCAACGACGACAACCTCGGGGTCTTCCAGTCGATGATCCAGTTCGCGGTAGTCTCCGGTAATAAGTACATGCTCCAGATAGGCACGTGGCAGAACACGGTCGGCGGCCTCGGCTCCTTCGACATCTCGATCAACACGAGCCCTGTTCTCGGCGACAACTGCGACAACCCGATCAGCGTCGTCGGCCCCGCCAGCTTCATCGCTGACACCTCAACGGCGACCACGGGCGGCTTCGGCCAAGAGGAAGACCTCTGCGACCACTTCGGCAACAACGAGTTCGCAGGGGACCTGTGGTATGAGTGGACCGCGCATGCCAGCGGTCTCGCTCACGTCTTGACCTGTAACACCGGCGGAAGCGACAGCAAGCTCGGGGTGTACCCCGGTGGGAGCTGCCCGTTGCCTCAGACCTCTCTGGCTTGCCTAGACGACACCTGCGGCTTCTTGACAGAGGTCACCTTCGAAGCGGTGGCCGGTGAGTCCTATCTCATTCAGGTCGGAAACTATGTCACTGCCGCGACTGGCGCCTTCTCGGTCGACATCTATGTCGAGAGCAGCCTCTCCGCGACCTCCTTCTGCGCTGGCGACGGTGACGGGACCCTCTGCCCCTGCGGCAACACCGGCGGGACCGGCCGAGGCTGCGCGAACGGCGCAGACCCCTCGGGCGCGGAGCTCTCTGTCTCGGGCTCAGGCAGCATCACCCTCGCGGACACGGTCTTGCTCGCTGACGGCCTAGACCCTTCACAGCCAGGCCTCTACTTCCAAGGCAACAACGCGATCAACAGCGGGCTCGGCATCCAGTTCGGTGACGGCTTGCGCTGCGCTGGCGGTGGGGTCGTGAGGCTCCAAGTGCGCTTTGCCGACGCCGCAGGAGCGTCTGCGACGACCGCAGACATCGCCACGATCGGCGGCGTGACCGCTGGAGACGTGAAGCGATACCAGGTCTGGTACCGAAACCCGAACACCAGCGTCTGCGGCTCTCAGTTCAACCTCACGAACGGGATGGAGGTCGTCTGGTCAGCCTGATGGACATGGTCTGAGCTCAAAGAGCCCGACGCCTAATGAAGGCGGCGGGCTCTCTCATGCCCTCAGCACCTCACAGACCTAGATCCTGACTTCGCTGTAGAAGGACTCTCGCCCTCACCGCATCGCCTCGACGTGCTCGACGTGCTCGACGATGATGACGATCAAGGGCGCAAATCAGTGACGGAAGTGCCGCTGGCCAGTGAAGACCATCGTCGCCCCCAACCGGTCACAAGCTGCGACGACCTCGTCATCTCGCACGCTGCCTCCGGGCTGAAGGATCGCCGTCGCGCCGGCCTCGATCGCAGCTTCCACCCCGTCAGGGAAGGGGAAGAAGGCGTCCGATGCCAGCACGCAACCTTGCGCTTCATCACCAGCCTTTCGAGCGGCGAGGTGCACAGAGTCCACCCTGCTCATCTGACCAGCGCCCACACCCATGACCCTCGTCCCCTTGCAGAAGACGATCGAGTTGGACTTCACGTGCTTGCCGACCTTCTCAGCGAAGCGCAGTGACACCTCTTCCTCGGGAGTCGGCTTCTTCTCGGTCGCGACCGTCCACTCTCCAGAGATCGCGAGGTCACGATCCTGCAGCAAGAAGCCGCCAGCGAGCTTCTTAAACTCGACGTCTTCGCATGAGCGCGAGTCGGGGCCATAGGGCCCGCAGGCTAAGAGCCTGACGCTCTTGCCCCACTTGGGCTTCGTGGTGAGCAGCTCGAAGGCGTCCTCATCAAAGGAGGGAGCGATGATCGCCTCCACGAAGCGATTGCCGTCCACGAGGAAGGTGGCCGAGGCCAGATCGACCGGTCGGGTGAAGGCTAAGACCGAGCCGAAGGCTGAGAGCGGGTCACCTGCCCAGGCCGCCTCCAGCGCCTCGGCGATGGTGTCTGCGACCGCTGCCCCGCAAGGGTTGTTGTGCTTAGTCACAGCGACGAAGGGCTCGCTGAACTCCTTTGCGAGGTTGTGAGCTGCGTCGAGGTCGACGAAGTTGTTGTAGCTGAGCGCCTTCCCATTGAGGACCTCCGCGTTCGCCGCGCTGGGCTCTCCAGTCTCACCCGTCGTGTAGAACGCCGCCGTCTGGTGCGGGTTCTCCCCGTAGCGGAGCTCCATCTGCTTGAGTCCTGCCGTCGCGTAGCTCGAGGGCCAACGTGACTCGGTGCGCTCCTCTGCGACCTCTTGGCCGTGGAGCCAACCTGAGATCGCCGTGTCATAGCGCGCGGTCAACGCGAAGGCCTTCGCCGCGAGCTCGCGTCGGAACTCTTCACTGATGACGCCCTCTTGCGACTGCATCTCTTCGACGGCGCGGCCGTAGTCAGCCGGGTCTGTGAGGATCGCGACGTGACGATGGTTCTTGGCGGCGGACCGGACCATGCTCGGACCGCCGATGTCGATCTGCTCGACCGCCTCAGCACGCGTCACGCCCTCCTTCGCGACGGTCTCTTCGAAGGGATAGAGGTTCACGACGACGAGGTCGATCCCGCCGATGTCGTGGGCCTCCATCGCCTCGACGTGCGACGCCTGATCGCGGAGCGCGAGGATGCCGCCATGGACCTTCGGGTGCAGGGTCTTCACCCGCCCGTTCATCATCTCGGGGAAGCCGGTGTGCTCTGACACCTCACGCACAGGGACGCCCGCCTCAGCGATCGCCTTGTGTGTTCCGCCCGTGGAGAGGAGCTCGACCCCGAGCTCGTGGAGGGACTGGGCCAAGGCCGTGATCCCTGTCTTGTCGCTGACGCTGATCAGCGCGCGCTGAATTCTCTGCATGTTCAACAGCCCACCCGGGCTCGAAGAAACCTGTGGAACGCTCCCCGTTGACCCCGCCGGCCCCGAGGAAGGGGGCGAGTGTACCGGGCAGCGGCGCGCCCCTCGATCTCTGTCTCAGGGAATCCGAGCGCTCAGCCGTCAGCGCCGAGGAGGGCCAGCAAGCTCTCCGGCGTCTGCATACCGCTGGCCCCTCCGAGGAACTGGCCGCTGGAGTCTGCCACGATCACGAAGGGCAGCATGTAGGCGTCCTCGAGCTTACGGGCGAGGTCGACGACCTCCTCCTCGGGGTCATCGCAGTCCGCCGCGAGCGCGACGAAGCCCTCCTGGAGGACAGGTCCAATGTCCGGGCGCGGGATGAGAGCCTCGACGAGGCTCCTGCACTGGCCTCACAACTCCCGCCCAAACTCGATGAAGATCTTCTTCCCCCCCTCAGCGGCCGCCGCGTGGGCTGCGCCCCACTTGGTGTGCCAGTCGAGGGTTCCTTGGTCGTTGAAGTGGGGGTGTGCTCTCAATTCGCTCATGTCTCTCGTATTCGGTTCCAAGAGCATCGGATCGGCGTGCAATCTTGAGACGCTAGACTCCTGCACCGAAGATCATCATGAGATGTGCCAGATGAACCCGCTCCAGAGACTCCCGCTCGCCCTCGCCCTGCTCGCCGCCTCATGCGGGGGGTCGGAGCTGGAGGTCGGCCAGATCCCTGGGCAGCCAGACATCATCCTCGTCACGGTCGACACCCTGCGCGCTGACCACCTCGGATGCTACGGCTACTTCCGCGAGACCTCGCCGACTCTAGACGCCCTCAGCGAAGAGAGCCTCCTCTTCGAGCGCTGCATCGCGCCGATGGCGACCACCCTGCCCTGCCACCTCTCTCTCTTTACTGGGCTGTGGCCGCACCAACACGGCTACGTCGCGAACACAGGGGCGGTCACGACGCCCTACTCTCCTTCGAGCGGGCGCCAGCCGATCTCCGCTGTCCTCGCCCGCGAGGGATACGTGACAGCAGCGTTCGTCTCGGGACCTACGGTCACGAAACCCACAGGGATTCACGCCGGCTTCGATCACTTTGACGAGCACCCAGCTAAGAGCGCTCGCACCTTCGAGGACCGCTCTCGGCCAGCAGCTGACACTGTGGCTCGTGCGGTGGAGTGGTTGCGCGAGGAGGCGCCCGAGGGCAAGCCCCTCTTCCTCTGGGTTCACATCTGGGACCCACACGAACCCAACATCCCGGCTCCAGAGCACGAGGTCTTCCAAGCAGACGCTGCACTCGACGCGCTCCTCGCAGAGCGTGAGGTAGACATCGCAGAGCTCCAAGAGCTAGACGCAGTCCAGCTTCGTCGACTCTTAGACGCAGGCTTCGCCAAGCGTGTGCCGCTCGAGAGCGACTCCGAACGGATGGAGGTCAACGTCGAGTTAGTCCGCGACCTCTACGATCGCTACGACGCGGACGTCCTCGCCACCGACGAGGCGGTCGCGACGCTCAAGGGAGCCTTAGAAGAGCTCGGTCGTTGGGATGACTCTGTGTTCTGCTTCACCTCAGACCACGGTCAGTCCCTCGGTCAGCACGCCTGGCTAGAGCACGGAACGATCACACATGAGAACGTCCACGTGCCGCTCATCATCCGCTTCCCTGGCGATGCGGTAGAGCAGCCGCGGAAGATCTCCCGAACGATGAGCCTCGTCGATGTCTTTCCGACGATGCTCGCTCGCCTGAACCTCGGCGCCTCCTCGGAGTTCTTCTCGCAGGCCGCAGGCCTCGACGTCCTCAACCCCGACTTCGATCGACCCTTCGCCCTCTCGCAGCGCTCTGTCCGCCCCACCCGCTGGGGCGCAGAGCTGCGCTTCGCGATCTCCGACGACCGCTATCGCTGGTACCACATCCCTGGCGGGGCAGAAGAGCTCTACGACCTGCAGAGTGACCCAGGAGAGCTCCGCGATCTGGCTGAGGAGCTCCCAGAGCGCTGCGAAGCCTTCAGGGAGGCCATGCTGAGCATCCTCGAGGACCGCCCCTACACCCTCCCTGCGGGCAGCGCTGATGACGCCAACCGCTTGTTCCTAGAGCAGTTAGAGGCCTTTGGATACACCGGCACCGGGGATTGAGCCTGCTCGCACCCTTTGAGGTGCCAAGACCGCATCAGGGGCCCCAGAACACTGAAGCTCTGAGTGCCTATAGGTCGATAAGTGGGGTCTGGAGCGCCTCTTTGCGCTCTAGAAGCTCATGCGCGCGCCCCTCGCAGTCCTCACCGTCTCTGCCCTCACCCTCGCCCTCGTGGGCCTGCCCACGAAGCGCGAGGAAGACCGCCGCAGAGAGAACGTCCTCTTGGTGGTGGTCGACACCCTCCGCGCAGACGCCCTCGGCCGTGGGATCACACCAAACATGGACGCCTTGGCGCAGGACGGCGTCTTGTTTGAGCAGGCCTTCGCGCACGCCCCCATGACCCTGCCTGCGCATGCCTCGCTCTTCTCCTCACTCCTACCCTCAGAGAGCTTAGTCCTCACCAACGGTCAGACTGTCGAGCGCGAGCTCCCTCTCTTGGGCCACCACCTCGCAGCACGCGGCTATGAAGCTCTCGCGGCAGTGAGCCTCGCGACCTTGTGGCCGGTTGTTGCCGGCTGCGGCGTCGACCGGGGCTTCCATCTCTACGACACAGGGCGCCGCCCTGTTGAGCGCGGGCACGAGGTCCTGCCGCGGGTCACGCGGCTCCTAGATGGGCGCGATGACACCAAGCCCTTCTTCCTCTTCGCACACTTCTCAGACCCCCATGAGCCCTATAACTGCCAAGGCACCGCCGGACACACAGCGCACGTGTGGATCAACGGGAAGCCTGCCGGCAGCGCCACGACCTCAGAGATGAGCTGGTGGAAGCGGACCCTCGACCTCTCACCTGGCGAGCACACGATCCGCTTCACCTCGCACTTCCCCTTCAAGGCTCGTGAGGTCAAGGCGTCTTCAATGGGCGCCTCGCTTCCGCTCAAGTTCGAGGAGGGGTCGCCGCTGAGAGCGAACACTGAGCTCTCGTTCACCTTCAGCGCCACCGGTGAACCGGTCGAGCTCACCGTCTGGCTAAACGACGCGCCTGAGCTTGATGAGATTCGTCGTCGCTACGACCTCGAGGTCGAGGCCGTTGACCGCGCTATCGGAGACCTCATGCGAGACCTAGAACGCCGCGGGGTAGCCGATGAGACCCTCGTCATTGTGACCTCAGACCACGGCGAAGCCCTCGGAGAGCACGGGCAGATCGGGCACGTGAACACTCTCTATGACGAGGTCCTGCACGTGCCCCTCGTGATCCGCCCGACAACGAAGCGCGCTCGGCGCGCCCTTGAGAGGAGCGCTCAGAGGCTCGTGACACACATCGACCTCGCCCCCACCATCCTCGAGCTGACAGACGTCGCGCCCTGGGATGGGATGCGGGGCTCCTCCCTCGTCTCGAAGACTAGGCCCCGCACCCTCCTCGCGGAGACCCACAAGCCCGAGGCCCCGCGTGACCTCCTCTGTCTCCGAGACGAGGAGACCAAGCTCATCTTTGATCCTGCCGCCGATAGCTTCACCTGCTTTGATCTCACGGCTGACCCGGGTGAAGAGCGCGACGTCTACGCAGCGCGCGCCGACTCGCTGGCCCAGTGGCGCGCTAAGCTCCGGGCGCACGCGGCCAAGGCCTCTGGAAAGAGCTCCACGAGACGCGACGAGGCAGGCCACTTGGCCGCCCTCGGCTACGCGGGAAACTGAGCTACTCCGTCTGCGCGCCCTTCGTGCGCAGATACGTCTCGATGAACTCGTCGAGGTCGCCGTCTAAGACGGCTTGCACGTTGCCCTTCTCCACGTTCGTGCGGTGGTCCTTCACCATCTGGTAGGGATGCAGAACGTACGAGCGGATCTGACTCCCGAAGGCGATCTCTCCCTTCGCGCCGTACATCTTGGACATCTCTTGGTCGCGCTCCGCTAGGCGCATCTGCAGCACCTTCGCCTTCAGCAGCTTCCATGCCAGGGCGCGGTTCTTGTGCTGAGAGCGCTCGTTCTGGCAGCGGATCACGATCCCAGTCGGCATGTGCGTCAAGCGCACGGCAGACTCTGTCTTGTTGACGTGCTGCCCGCCGGCGCCGCCGGCGCGCATGGTGTCGACCTTGACCTCTGACTCCGGGATGTCGATGTCGAGGTCGTCCTCTACCTCAGGCGAGACGTCCACAGAGGCGAAGGCTGTGTGGCGCCGAGCCTGTGAGTCGAAGGGGCTGATCCGAACCAGTCGGTGGACCCCAAGCTCCGCCTTCAGGTGACCGAAGGCGAACGACCCTTTCACATAGAGAGTCGCCGAGCGGATTCCTCCCTCGGTCTCTTCCACCCTGTCGATGAGGTTGGCCTCGTGACCCTTAGACTCCGCCCAGCGCGTGAACATCCGCAGGAGCATCCCCGCCCAATCGCAAGAGTCGACGCCGCCCGCCCCGGCTGAGATCTGCAGGTAGGCGTTACAGCCGTCTTGGGGTCCGCCGAGCATGACGCGGAACTCGAGCGCGTCGATCCCCTTCTTCGAGGTCTCAACGATGGCCTCCATGTCTTCGAGGACAGCCTCTTCGCCCTCCTCTACTGCCATCTCAACGAGGATCTCAGCCTCATCATGAGCGCCTTGCACGAGCTCTATCGGCTCGATGACCGTCTTCGCCCGCTTGAGCTGATTGATCAGCTTCTGACTCTCCTCTTGATCGTTCCAGAAGTCGGGCTGGCTCTGCGCCTCCTCGATCTCCTTGAAGCGGGTTACAGCGCCTTCATAGTCAAAGAGACTCCTTCAGCTGCAGCAGCCGATTGGAGTGTCCTTCGAGCTGGTCGGTGAGTTCTTTGAGCGTCGCCATGGTGGGCGGATTCTATCGAGATGGCCGGAGATTTCGAGGTGCAAGCGTGGGGAGATCAGCGGCCATCCATTGCGTCCAAGATCCCGGCGCTCCCGACGATGGCCTCGATCTCTTCTCGCTCCCTAGGGCAGCTCTTGGAGAGGTTGATGCAGCCATCCTCTGTGACGACCACGACGTCTTCGATCCTGATCCCGATGGAGGTCTCGAGTTCATAAAGCCCAGGCTCGATCGTGAACGTCATACCGGCCTCTAGCTCACCGCGCATCCCGCCGACGTCATGCACCTCCATCCCGACGAAATGAAAGAAGCCGTGGCGTACGAGATCTCTCATCCCGTGATCTTCGATGACATCCATGGCGGCCTTCTGTACGTCACGGATGGTGACGCCTGGCTTAACCGCAGCGATCGCCGCCTTCTGCGCGGCCAAGACGCAGTCGTAGATCTCCGCCTGACGCTCAGTGAACTTGCCGTTCACAGGCCAAGTACGCGTGATGTCCGTGATGTAGTGGTCCACCTCAGGCGCGAAGTCGACCAAGAGAAGGTCGCCGTCTTTGCAGACCTCGTGATTTGAGATGTAGTGCAGGATGAGGGCGTTGGCTCCAGCGCCGACGATCGCCTCGTAGGCTGGCCCCGCCGCGCCCATACGGCGCTGGACGAAGCTCATCAGACTGTCGAGCTCCCACTCGCTCACACCTGGCTTGGTCGCGCGCATCGCCTCGATCATCGAGGTCACGCCGATGTCATTCGCTCGTCGCATCGCCTCGATCTCTTCAGGAGTCTTCACCTTTCGGAGGTCAGCGATCTGCCCTTGGCAGTCCTTCACCTTGACGTCATATCGCTCTATGAGCTTGTCCTCGAGCGCCTGCTCGCGGCTCACCCGCCCGTCGAGGGGGTCTCGCTTTCGATTGCGGTCGTAAGGCCCAGCGCGGTCGTAGCAGCCAGCCAGCTCCACGTGCGGCTCCTTAGAGATCCACACAGTGGGCTTGTCCGCTAGCCGCTCCTTCAAGAAGGAGGTGATCTGTGTGCTAGGGCGGATGTCTGTGAAGCCGCTGACCTCGCTGACCCACTCGTCACCCGCGTCCCACATCTCACCCTCCCAGCGCTCAAGCCCGAGGTTCTGCTTGGGCAGGAAGAGGACCTCCTCCTTTGTGCGGGTGTCCATCACGATCGCCGCGTTCGGAGTCTCGATCCCCGTCAGCCACCAGAAGGTCTTGTCCTGGTGGAAACGACGATAGGTGCGCGTGTTCGGCATGCCGCGGAAGACGAGCACGCCCTCCCCCACAGCCTCAGCGAGCGCAGCTCGGCGGCCCGCATGGAAGGCCGCGCCCAACCCGCACGAGGTGGGGCTGGCCACGAGGGGGGCCTCTTGGGGCGATTCCTGAGGGGCAGAGAGGAGGAGGCTGAGCAGGAGGGCGATGTACTTCATCTGCACAGGATAGAGGACAGCGAGAGCTTGCGGGGGCGAGAGGGCGGATAGGATCTTGAGGCTCACGCCCATGACCTCACCTAAGCCTAAGCGACAGCTCGCGAAGCTCCTGCGGCGCTACAAGCGCTTCCTCGCTGACGTCGAGCTCTCTGACGGAGAGACGCTCACTGTCCACTGCCCCAACCCTGGCCGACTCCTCTCGGTTGTAGAGGAGGGGCAGCCCGCGTTGATCAGGGACAACGAGAACCCCAAGCGCAAACTGCGCTGGACTCTAGAGGCCCTCAAGGTCCACGGCACCTGGGTTCACGTCGACACGATGGCCTCGAACGGCGCGGTGGAGGCGGCGATCCTCGCCGGAAAGATCCCCGAGCTCGCTGGCTACGAGGGCCTCAGGCGCGAGGTCCCCTATGGAGAGAAGAGCCGCATCGACCTCCTGCTCGAGGACCCGGAGAAGGGCCCGTGCTATGTCGAGGTGAAGACGACGACCTACCTCGACGACACAGTGGCGCGCTTCCCTGACGCCGTCACTGCGCGCGGCTTGAAGCACCTGAAGGAGCTCCAGCAGCTCGCAGAGAGCGGGACGCGCGCTGTCTGCTTCTTCCTCGTCACCCGGGACGACTCACAGTCCTTCGGGCCGGCTGCAGAGATCGACCCTAAGTGGGCGGCGGCCTATGAGGAGGCGCGCGCTACGGGCGTCGAGGTGATCGCTTACGACTCCCGCGTCAACGCGGGCTCGATTGAGCTAGGCGTCCGCCTAGCTATCGAGCGGCCTGCTGAGGCCTGAGCGAGCTTATGCCTCGCCTAACTGGACGAGCTCTACCTTCCTGAACTCGCAGGGCGCGCCCTCGGCCTGGATCGCGATCTGGCCGCTCGTGGCTGTGCAGTCGAAGCCCTCGTTTACCAAGTCTCCGTTCACATAAACCGTGACGGTGTCACCGAGGCACTCGATGACCATCTGATTCCACTCGCCGACCTCGTTCTCCGAGTCGTCCGTAAGGTTGCGGATGCGGCGATTCTTGCCTTCCGTGACACCCCACTTCTCCTCAGGCCCGCGGCGAGGGATCATGTTCTCGACAGCGATGTCTTCTCCGATGCACCAGAAGTCGCCGGCGTTACCCACGTGCATCTGACACTCAATGGACTGCGGGAACATCTTGTAGAGCATGCGCGGCTTTGAGGCGTGGACGAGGACGCCGCAGTTTCCAGGCTTTCCAGCCCAGCGGTACTCCACCGTCAAGCGATAGTCGCTATAGGACTCGTTCGTGATGAGGTGCCCGTTGGGGCTGCCATTCGAGACGAGCAAGCCGTCGCGCGCCTCAAAAGAGGCCGGAACCTCCTTCCCGCCGTCGGCTGCAGGCACATCAGCGTGCCAGCCGCTCAAGTCTGTGCCGTTGAAGAGAGACACCGGCTGCGGTCCAGAGACGCAGGAAGTGCAAAGCGAGAGGAGGCAAGCTGCGAGGAGTCCTTTCATGCACTCTATTTTAGAGCGCAGTCACCTCCTGTGGGATGGCTCAGGCGAAGAACCCCTCGAGCGGACCCGTGCTGTCGGCGAAGCTCTCGGTCTCAATCCCGAGGGCTTGGAGCATGCTGACATAGAGGTTGCTGCAGGGCAGATCGTCCTCGCCGACCTTCTCGACGGCTCTCTCGAGGACCGCGCCAGTGAGCTGGTCTGCACCTGAAGACATCAGGCCTACCTTGCTGTAGCGCGAGTAGTGACCGTGGCGTATGCCGAGGTTCTTGCCGCCTACGATCGCCATGGGATAGTTCCGCGCGTTGTGCGTCGTGGTGCAGGAACTGCCGTACAAGGTCATCGTGTTGTCTAGGAGCGGGCCCCACTCGTCGGTGGTCTCCTTCATCCGACCGATGAAGTAGGCGAACTGCTGCGCGTACCAGTTGTCATAAGGGCCCCACTCATCCCAGTGGCCCTCATGGGCGTCGTGGCTGATCGTATGGTGCCCCTTGTTCACTCCGACGGTGAGAGAGGGCCAGCTGTCCCCGAAGCCCATGCCGTCTTCGCGAGCGAGCATGTATGTCATGACGCGGGTGACATCTGTCTGGAACCCGAGCACGATGAGGTCGTACATCGTGCGCACGTAAGCCTTCGGGTCGGCCTTAGGGTTCGGGTCGAGCTTGAGGTGGTCTGCGTTGAAGGGCTTGAGCGGTGTGTCTAGCCACTCCTCGTTCCGCTGCACCTGCTCCTCGACGGAGCTCAGGGACGAGAGATACTCGTCCATCTTGCGCTTGTCGTGGACGCCGAGGCGCTTCCAGAGGCGCTTACTCTCTTCGAGGACGAGATCGACGATCTTCTTGCCCTCTTTGATCGACCGGCGACGCTCGGCCGCCGTCTCCCCCCCTTGAACAGAGAAGTAGCGCTCAAAGATCTGACGGTGCCGGTGCTCCGAAGGGATCGGCCGACCGTTGTCATCGAAGGAGAGGGTCGAGACACGCGACTTGTAGCCGACACCTCCATCTGTCGAGAAGATGAAGGAGGGGTAGCGCGTGTGCTTCTTGAGGTGCCGCGCGGCGAGCTGGTCGACCGAGATGCTGTTCTTGTAGTGACCGCCGCGAAGGTCGCCGCCTGTGAGCCAGGTGTCGCCGGCGAGGTGTCCGAGGAGCTCGCGGCTGCGGGGGTGACTCAGGCCGCCGTAGATCGCGGTCTGATCACGGAAGGGCTCGAGCGGCTCGAGGACCTTTGTGTACTCGAAGTTGGTGCCTTCGCCCTTCGGGAACCAACGCCAGTGCGCGTACTTCTCATCATCCTCGTCCGGAAGGCTGCAGCCGTTCGGGAAGTAGACGAAGCAAGCGCGCTTCGGCTCCTTCGCGTCGAGCGCCTTGACGTCGAGCTCCATCGCCTCGAGATACGGCAGCGCGCATGAGACGCCGACGCCGCGCAGGAAAGACCTGCGGTCGAGGTGCCAGGATTTACGACTCATGGGCTGATCTCTGGTTAGCGCTGGGAGAAGGAGGGAGAGGCAACGATGGCCTCGATCACGGACCGGATCCGGTGATCTTCTGATCTTACCGTCTCCAGAATACCCTGCAGTTCTTCTTCGTCCGCGTAACCCACATCCCGCCCTAGGGCATACGCAAACAGGTGTTCGATGACCGAAGACGCGAAGGTGTCAGGCACATCTTGGAGGATGTAGGCCCTCAGACCGTCGGGGCCGACGATCTCTGTCCCATCAGGGAGTGTCGTGCTGGCGTCAACTGGCTTGCCCTTTCGCTTGGTCTCTAGGCGTCCGACTGCGTTGTAGCTCTCGAGGGCGATCCCGTACGGGTCAAAGCTCGCGTGACAGTCACGACAAGAGTCGCTGTCGCGGTGCAGTTCGATCTGCTCTTTGAGGGTCAGCTTGTCGAAGCCGGGCGTCTCTGGGTCGATGTCCGGCACATTCGGCGGCGGCGGGAGCGGCGGCTGGCCGAGGAGCTTCTCCTTCACCCACACGGCGCGCTTGATGGGGTGGGGCTCGTTGCCGTCGGAGTGACCTGCGAGGAAGGCGCCGTGTGAGAGCAGCCCGCCTCTGCCCTGCTCTGGCGCGACCTGCACCGGTCGAAACTCCACGCCCTCGACCCCTTCGATCCCGTAGAACTCGGCGAGATTCTGGTTGAGGACCGTGAAGTCCGCGTCGACGAGTGTGAAGAGGTCCATGTCCTCGCGCAGCACGTGCGACACGAAGTGATAGGTCTCCTCAGCCATGTCTCGCTTCACGAAGCGTGTGAAGTCGCGGAACTTGTTGGGGTTGATCGTCATCCCCTCGAGGCGGTCGAGGCGCAGCCACTCGCGGGTGAAGGAGCGAATGAAGCGCTCTGAGCGCTCGTCGTCGAGCAAGCGGGTGACTTGGGTGCCAAGCTCTGTGCGTAGCGCCCCACGCGCGGCGAGGTCACGCAGCTCTTCGTCGGGAGGAGAGTTCCACAAGAAGTACGAGAGCCGCGAGGCGAGGACCTCCTCGGAGATCCGCTCCTCCGACCCATGCTCTGGCTCAACGAGGAAGAGGAAGCTCGGTGAAGAGAGCGCTGCGACGAGGACCTCTCGCACGCTGTGCTCGTAGTGCTCGTACTCTCCGCGGATGCTTCGCCAGAAACTCAGGTAGCGATCGATCTCCTCGTCGTCGAGCGAGCGGCGGAAGGCTCGACCGAGGAAGCGAGTGACGATCTCACGCGTGTACACCTCCTCATCCCCTGAGTTCGGAGAGTCGAAGAAGATCCGCTTGTGAGAATCGGGCGGCCAAGTCGGGAGATAAGGGGCCTCAAACTCCATCGCCTCGATGAGCAGCGGAGGGCCGGTCTCCTTGTTCGACTTCACTAGGTGATCGTTCCAAACACCCAAGACCATAATCCCCGAGAGGACCTCGAGGTCACCCGACTCGGGCTCAGGGATCGGGAGATTCTCGAGGCGGCCTTGGAAGGTGTAAGTCTCAGCCTCACCTAGACGCGCGCGGACCTCTTGGGGTTCGTCAAAGGTCTTGTAGTCCATCCCGTCATCCGTGCGGGTCCCGATGAAGGCGCGCATAGCGGGGAGCTCTTCGAACTCCTCCTCGCCAGCCTGCGCTTCGAGGCGCGCCACCATGGGGTGGTCTGCGGCAAGGGGCGTGATGATGAGCTGCGAGAAGCCGACAAAGATAGGGCCGCCCAGAGTGATGACGTGGCGGCCTGCGTTCATGTAGCCCCCACCGAGCGCCGTGACCACATGTCCGCGCTCGACCTCCTCATCGCTGAGCTGCGGGCGCAGGTCGAGCTTGAGGTCGCCGACCTTAAAGCGGATCGACCCCATCGCTGCCGGCGGGGTCGCTGGGTGCACAAGATCGAACTGGTAGTAGCCGCTCTCTCCAAAGTTATGGACGAGGCGTGCGTTGCTCGCCTCTGTGGAGTCGATCGGGACGAGGCCTCCGTCTTTGAAAGTGAGGTTTTGGCGCGCGTCGCTGCGGTCAGCCTTGAGGACTGTGGCGCTCGCGCCTGTGTGCACGTCATAAGGAGTCGACCCAGCGGCCGTACCGTCGTGGACGACTCGGTGATAGCTGCCGAAGCCGCCGAGGTAGTTCACGACCTTGATGAGCAGGTCATTCCTGCCTTGCTTGAGCGAGAGGGTCAGCGCGTCTTGGTCTGCGGCCACTCCGCGTCGAACATCTCTCTCTAAGATCTCCTCACCGTTGAGCCAGACCCAGACGGCGTCATCGCTCCCGATCGTGATGTCCATTGTGCGCGCGCTCGGCGCCTCGATGACCCTCGCGAGGTGCACCGTGCCCACCCCATTTCGATAACGAATGACCGCGCTATCCTCGCCCTCCGTCTGCTCCCACCCCGTGACGCCATCCGAGAGGAGCGCGTCGAAGTCGAGCGCCTCTGCAGGGTCCACAAAGATCGTGTCCCTCGCCTCTTCGCCGGTCGTTGTGGAGATCGGCCCGGCTCGATACATCGGGCCGATGCGCGTCGCCTCTGACTCGAGCGCTTGCGCTTCGCTGAGCTCTCCCGGGGCCTGGAGGTTAGCGAGGCTCGCGAGCGGCTCAGGATCTTCGAAGCTGAGGAGGAGCTCCTTGCGCTCTTTGACCAAGTAGCCACGCGAGGCGGTGACGCGCAGCACGAAGTCTCCCTCCTCGGGGAATACGCGCTGCATCTCGAGCTTCATGTTCGGCGAGGGGCCCTGCCATGAGCCCGGCGCGACCTCCTTGTGCGGCAGGCTCGAGTAGAGGACGACCCCTTCATCCACTGTGTGGAAGCGGTCTTGTGAAGAGCCCCTGAAGCCCACCGTCACCTTCCGCTTCACCCGGTCTAGCTCGTCCTGCTCTTCCGGCGTAGCCCCAACCTTGGCCTCACCGACAGAGTCGAGGATGTCGACGGTGAAGTCGTTCACGTTCAAGGGGACGGCCTGATACCCGCCGGTCGTCGCTGAAGGTAAGCCCGCGCCACGACCCTTTCCGAACTCCAGCTTGTAGCGCGTCGGCTCCGGGCGATCCCCGATGACGATCGCTTGGTTGAGCCCGGCGCGCGCGATCTCTTGGTAGTACTCGAGATGCAGTGGGCTTGAGAGGAGCACCTCACCGTTGTTCGTGAAGCCCATCTCCGACTTGCTGTCGTCCGGTAAGACCCGCCCAAAGTCGATCGAGAGACCGAGGAGGTCTTGGAGAGAGTTCGTGTACTGGCTTTTGTTCAGCCGGCGGAGCACTGAGCGCCGCTCCCCCTCGTGCGCCCGCGCGGCCTCTTCGAGTGACGCGTTCAACCACGACACCACCACCCGACGCTCCTCGGCGGTCGGCTGGGCTGAGCGCCTCGGCGGCATGTCGCCGCTGTTAAGCATGTCCCGCGCGTAGCTCCAGATCTCCGCGTCAGGCCCATTGACCATGTCTGGGTTGACCTCGTCGAATCGGATATCTGACTTCTGCTTCTCTGGCCCGTGGCAGCTCAAGCAGTAGCGCTCGAGAACCGGATAGACCTCTCTCGCGTAGACATCGTCGGGCTCGTGCGCCTCTTCGCCTGACCCTTCGGAGGCGAGGGCGCCCGCCACCAACAGCGCGAGCGTCGAGCTCAGCGCGAGGGCGCGAGCGCGCCTGCGTCGTTCGGTGCTGTCATACATATCGAGAGGGACGCGACCCCACGTTCGCTGAACGGGGCCGACCCTGGGGACACCACTTTATCCTGACCTCGCCCACTTGTGCGCCCGACGCTCTCTCAAGCCGCTGGCAACAGGCTCAAGCGCCAGAGGGCGAAGGCCGTGTAGATGACTTCGATCGCCAAGAGCGCCCACATGAAGGCCGTCGCGCCCCCTTCAGCGAGGACTCCTGCGGCCCTCCCGACACCAAAGCCGGCGACAAAGAGAGTGGCGGCGATGAGCCCAATGTGATGCCAGTCCTCACGCCACGCACACCAGAAAAGGAAGGCTGCGACGCCGAGCTCAAAGCCCCCGTAGGTGGCGCGGATGTCTGTGCGCGCGCTCGGGCTCGTCGCCTCGATCCCGATCCCAGCGAGGGCCGTGGGCTTGATGATGAACCAGACACCGAAGCCCAAGAAGATGAGGGCCGCGATGATGATCAAGAGCTGCTCTGGGGACTTCATGACTCAGAGACTACCTGCGCACAGAGCCGGGGTCAGGTCTCCTGACGCTCACTTCCTCAGAATCACCCAGACGACCCCTTCGGGCTCGTCCTCGCGCGCTTTAGCGCTGCTAAGCAGCTCGATCTCATCGATGACGGGCTCCATCTCTGCGTAGACCTGAGAGACCAGGGCCTGAGCCTCGTCACCCTTCTTCTCGTCGCGCCAGCCTCGACCCCAGTAAGTCCGCTCTTCGCAGGCCGCGTCGAAGGTGTCTCCGAGCTTCATGTAGGCCTCGTTCAGCTCCTGGAAGCGCCGCTTCTCTTTCTTGCTCAACCCCTCCTTGGGAGCGTAGCCGCGCTGGCTCTGGTAGTCCCCCACCAAGAGGTCGGGCGCGCCGTCATGGTTCCAATCACAGACTGCGAGCTTCAGGCGACCGCCTACGCGCTCGACGTAGGAGCGGTCACCACTCTTCACCTTGGCCCGCGGGGCCAAGAGCAAGCGCGGGAAGCCCAGCTCGACAGCACCCTCTGATGACTCGTCGCGGATCCAATAGATCGCGCCCTCCCCTGTCCCCAACAAGACGTCTGTCCGTCCATCGCCGTCCCAATCACCAGTCGTGACCCCGGTGTGAGACCCTAAGCCCGAGAGGTCGAAGCCCTCGACGCGAATAGACCTCTCGTTGAGGACCGCAAAGCGTGAGACGCCCTCTCCGCTGCGGTTCTCTAGGACATACAAGCCACCCCAGAACTCTCCGCCGAGGAGGTCCATGTCTCCGTCACCGTCCCAATCGATCGGCGCGACGTTCGTCGCTTGGCCGTACTTGACGGGCTCCCCGAGAGGATCGAGCAGCTCCTCGCGCTCCGCCCAACCATCCTCTGTCGCGAGGTAGTAGTAGAGCTTGCTCGGCCAAGAGCCGGAGATGAGATCCTCACGACCGTCGCCGTTGAGGTCCACAAACTGTGGACCGAAGCCGACGCATCAGCCGGTGGGCACCTTGAGCTTCGACCTCTGCGACTTAGCCCAGACTCGCTCGCCGAGCTCGGGCGGGCCTGACTCTGCGCTGTTTGGATACACCCCTAAGTACCCCTTCCCGAATTGACCAACGAGCAGGTCGAGGGTCCCGTCACCGTCCCAGTCTCGCATCATCGGAGCGGCGTGACCGGTCTCTACGTCGATGGGTTCGCCATCCACTCGAACGAGCCTCGGCCTTGTGAGCGTCCCCGTCTCGTCCTTCGGCTCCGGTCGCTCTGGAGATTGACCCCACGCAGACAGCGCGCCGAAGAGCAGCGCTGCTGCGAACCAGGGCTCAGATCCAAACGCGCTCATCTCGTGGAGCGTGACTCCTAGCCCTAGCCACGCACCATGGCTGCGAACTCGTCATCTTCCCCGAGGGGATAGCGCGGACCACCGGGACCACCGATCGACTCTTTCCAGGGGTCGGGCTTAGCGATGGGGCGGACGAGCTCACGGCTGACGTGGACCGCAGCGTAGTAGCGCGCGCCCCTAGTCAGGTGACGCAAGGCGACGGCGACGCGGCCAATGGCAAAGATCACGACGAGAGTCGCGACCCCGGTGTCAGCGTCGAGTTCTCCGCTAAAGATGGAGAGGGCGCGTCCGCAAAGGAAGACCACCGCTAGATCTACGCAGAAGAGCAAGGCGAGCGGCCGCAGCGTCCGGATCGGATTGCAGAAGATCGTCGCGAAGGTGCAGAGCCCGGCCCACAGCGCCGACTTCGTGTCGTGCAGAGCGAGGCGAGTGCGCGTGTACAGGCTCCACGAGGAGACCAGCGCGAAGAGCGCAGCGTAGAGGCCGTCTTGGACCCAGGTCAGGGTGCGGACAGTGGCCTCTGAGTCGAGGGTCTCAAGGGAGACGTAGTCTCCGTCAGGGACCCCCATCAGCCCTCCGAGGATGAAGCGCTCCCAAGGCATCTCGTAGACAACCCACCCGAGGAACGCGAGGAAGAGGAGCTGAATGAACATCAAGCGCAGGAAGCGCCAGAAGAAGCGCGCGCTCCCGCCGAAGAAGCGACGCAGTGAGCGACCCTCTGTGCGCTCGAGCGCGATCTGCAGCCAGCCTCCGCCTGTGAAGGCTCCAAACAGGAGGGCGATGAAGGCCAGGATCGCTCCGAGCCCCGCGGCGTACTCTGAGGCGGCGCTCATCGAGTCGCGATGGTCGATGCGGAAGTTCGCGCCGAGGTCGTTCAAGAGCGAGCCAGGCGCGTAGCGGTTCTGGAGCACGTCCGCCATCCAATCGAACCAGCCCATCGCCACGGTCAGGGCGAGGAGCTCAAAGATGAGCCAGCAGCTCACCCAGACGGCGGTGCGTCCGACCGCGCCGTTCAAGGCGCGCATGGTGATCGGGGCTGTGTTGGTGTTCTTCTCTTCGCTCATCTCAGCCCCCCACGCTCATGTACCAGAGCAGCATGTGCTCCCACTGTGACAGGACTCGTTCAGACCAACGCAAAGCAGTCACCTCGTCGGCCTCGGCGTACCACTGGTTGTCTGACATGTCTGTGTCGATCCAGTAGTTGGAGTCTGGGTCAAGGACGACGGATGTGACCTTGGTCTCAGATTCAAAGGACATCCTGAACCAGTTGTCCTTGAGCTGCTGCGCGCGCGTCCAAACTCCACGCTCGGCGGTGCCATCCTCGTAAGTGATCTCCCACGGTAGCGGGATGCAGAACTCTCCCTTCTGCGACAAGAGGATGGAGACCTCCCAAGGCGGTGAGGTCTCGCCGCCCTCGTCCGGGGCGCTCTCTTCGCCCTGCCCGCCTGCGTAGACGGTGTTGCTCTCGGGCTCCTCGCCCGCGGCGAGCTCTTTGAAGGGGCCGTTGCCCACTTGGAACCAGCCCGCAGGCTTAGAGGCTCGAGACTGCGAGACCGTCACGCCCCAGTCTGTCTGCTTCACAGAGCGGAAGGCGTCCTCAAGGAACCACTGGCAGTCCACACCAGCGCCCTCTTGGAAGGCGGCGAAGAAGTCGTCGGTGTAAGGGTGCCTGTTGCGCCACACCTTTGAGTAGTGGCGCATGCCGCGCAGGAAGACGTCGTTCCCGACGAGACCCTTGAGGGTCCTCAGGAGGACCGCCGGTCGCGGATAGGAGTTCGATCGATAGGTGAGGCCGTCACGATAGACCCATGCGTGCTTGTCGACAGGGTCCCCTGCGGGCTGTCGCAGGAAGCTGCCGCGATCGCTCCAGCGGGGGTCGTCATAGGCCCGCTGGAAGGTGAGCCAGGGCTGATCGCGCCAGAGGTTTAGGAAGCCCGAGGAGCGCATCGGCTTGAGCGCCGGATAGCCCTCGATCTCCCAGCGCCGCGCGAGCGCCCAGTCGCCAAACTTCCCGCCCGCGGGGAGCCCAGTCATCCGCCGGCCGTCGACGAAGATCCTCGAGTACTCCGTCGTCCTGCGCTGCGGACCATACTCTCGCCACAGGACCTCTGAGTCGGTGTAAGAGTTGAAGCCCTCGTCTAGCCACGCGGCCTCGAACTCGTTGTTCCCGACGAGCCCATACCAGAACTGGTGCCCCGCCTCGTGGACCGTCACGGACTCGGGGACGTACATGTCGGGGGTCGTGCCGAGCTTTGTGCCGCAGGTGAAGATCGTCGGGTACTCCATCCCGCCGGCAGCTCTGCCTCCCCAAGCCGGGTCGATGACGGTCACCTCTTCGTACGGGTACTCGCCAAACCAGAGCCCATAGAAGAACAGCGCCGCCTCTGTAGCCCGGATGTGCCGCTCCGCTTGCTCCACGCGCTCGGGTTGAATCAGGAGCTTCACGTTGACGTCTCGAAGCTCTAGCTCGACCTCCGGTCCGAAGGCCGCGCGCGCGATCTCTACCTCCTCCGGGTGCTTCTCAGCCCACTCTTTCCATGTGAAGGTGTGCTCCTTGACCACGAACTTCGGGTCTGCGGTCCAGGTGAAGTTGTGGATCATCGGCATGTGGCCGAGGTGATCCTCTGTGGCGCGATCTTCCTGACTCGGAGCCTCGTAGTAGACCTCGATCCGGTCTTGCCCCTTCTCTTCATACTTTGGTGACGCGACGCCAGAGCCTCCAACGCGCAAGACCCCGTCCTCGCCTAGGTACTCGCGCGGCAGGTCCAACGTGACCCGGTAGTAGCCGAAGTCCGCGTAGAACTCAGTCGAACGATGGAACTCATGGCAGTTCCACTCGCCGCCTTCGAGCACGCCGAGCTTCGGGTACCAGTGTGCGTTGAGGTAGAAGTCGCCCTTGTAGCCGGTGCGCCTCCTGACCCTCGGCAGCTGCGACTCCCACTCGAGCTCGATGGTGATCGTCTCGCCGCTCTTCACCGGCTTAGGGAGATCCACAGAGAACACTGTGCGGTCGTCGTTCTGTACGTAGTTCCCGTCAGGGGAAGGCTGGGTGTCGGGCAACCGGTAGCGGAAGCTCTCAATCACGCTCTCTCCATCAACCTTCAGCTCGCGCACCCACTGCCAGCCCCACTCGTTTGAGACCTTCGTGTCCCGCAGCTTTCCCCCAGACTCGATCAAGTGCGTCGAGCGATTGTTTGAGAAGGCGTTCAGGTAGGCGTGGAACCAGAGGTCCTTCGTGGTCTCGCCGCTGCGGTTCGTCCAGGTGATCGTCTCAGAGCCGCGGAGGTACTTCGCCTCGTTATCGAGCACCGCTCGGATGTCGTAGGTCACGAAGTTAGACCGGTCATCCATCGCCTTCTCGGGAGGGCGCACGACCTCCTGCGCGAGGACTGGGGCGCACCAAAGGAGCGCCGCGCTGAAGGCGGCCGAGGCCGCGGTGATGGGGGTCTTCATAGTCTCAATGAGGGTGTAGGACGTCATGATGCGCGCCCTGGCGGATCCCCGCAAGGGCCATCGCCGTAAACCTTTGCAGGAGCTAAGGTTGGGTTCGCAGGCTGGCTCTAGAGCCTTCCCTGAAGCCTTCCTCGCCGCGAGACCTCACTGCCGCCACCCTAAACTCATATAAACAAACACCTTATACCAACCTCACGGTTTCGGGCTGAAGAGTGAAAAAGGTCGGCGATTTCCCCTCATCCCTGGTCCGCACAGGCCGATAACGGGCCTGGAGACCCCGAACCCTCCACGGAGGGACGCCATGCATATCCGAAACGAAAACACTCGCCCCAGCAACGAAGCCGCTCGGACCAAGCCCCACGAGATCGACCTCACCAAGTCGAACCGTGAAGGCATCCAAGACACGGTCGATCGTTCCCGCCAGGCCGACAGCGTGGACCTCTCGAAGGCAGCACATGCCGCCGAGGGACACGTCGGCCCTGAGGGATCGTCTGAGACCGGAGAAGAGCGCGCCCTGCGCCTCGACGCCCTGCGCGCCGAGGTGGAGGCCGGCACCTTGAACTCGCCCGAGCGGGTTCAGAAGGCTGCCGAGAAGCTGCTCGGGGACTGACGAGAACACAAACGAGTCCCTGCTCCGCCACCGCAACGGAGCGTGGGTATAGATGAAGGCAGCGACTCGTCGCCGGGTCGCTGCCTTCTTATTTCTACCTAGACATAAGAGAGCGGCCGAAGACAGCGCTCAGCTGACTTCGGCCGCTCTGTCGAACGGTGGAGCAGCTAGAGCAGCTGTGAGAGCTGCCATGCGGCGAAGCGCGCGAAGCGTCGCGGAGAGAGCAGCGCGAGGTCAGAAGGCTCTGACCCTCGGTGCTCAGCAGCCTGTGCGTCAGTAGCCCAGATCATCAAGCTGTCGCGGACGGTCGAGTCGGACGCGTCGAGGTGCACTGAGCCAGACCAGATCGCTGCGCCAGTCTCACACGCCACGAGGTCAAGCTGCACCGCGAGACGCTGAGGCGCGAAGAACTGCGCGTCTGCGAGCGTCCCTACAAAGACGGCGTCGAGCTGGTAGCGCTTCGCGAGCGCGATGATCGTGCGGGGGTCATACCAGCCGCGACGGTAAGGGTCGCTGCCGGGGATCTCAGCGAGGTCTCCCTCCCCGAGGGACACAACCTCAAAGGGTGTCGTGCGAGAGAGCTCGCTCAGGAAGCCAGATTGCACCGGCTCGCTCTGCGCGCTCCAGATCTCCTGACCGACGAGGGGCAGCAGACCAACGCGGTGCAGGTCATAGCTCTCGAAGTCCGTCACGACGCGCGCCGTGGCGAAGAGCTGGGCGTCCTCTCTAGTCGGTGTGCTCGTGCACGCAGAGAGAGCGCAGCACAGCGCTAGGGTCGCGAGGCGAGCTCTCACTGCTTGGCCCCTGTGGTGATACCGGTGGAAGGACCGGTCGTGAGCTCGTCGCTCTCCACGAGAGCCTTCACCTGAAGTCGCTCGATGCTCTCTTCTAGAAGGATGCGCTCCGCCTCAAGGCGTGCGATCTGTGCCGTCGTGAGTCGCTCAGCGAGGTCTGTGTTCTCACGCTTCAGGCGGTCTATCTCAGCCTGGAACAAGGCAGCGGTGCTGTTGGCTTGACCGAGGTCAGACTCGAGGCCGGTGATCTTCGCGCTCAGCGTGTCGATCATCGCGCTCTGTCCCATGACCTCACGGGCTAAGGAGTCGCGCTCATCGACGACCTCTTGATAACGCTCAAGGAGGAACATGCGCGAGCCTTGAGGCTGCGCGTCGCTCTCGTGTGTAGGCCACGCGCTCCAGGTCACTTGGCCGGGCTCCGCGGGCTCGACGACGCCCTCGAAGGAGCGCTGCTCCCACGCAGGAGTGGCGGGCGCCCAGGGCTCGGGCTCGACTACGACCTCATGGGTCGTGGCAGCGACGGCTTCGGTCGTGGCCTCCTCTTCAACGGCCGGCAGCGAGCAAGCGGCGAAGAGCGAGAGGGCGGGAAGGGTGCGTATCAATGAGTTCATGAGGTGGCCTCCCTCGAGGGGTACTCGAGTTCGATGACAGTGGTTTCTCCACAAGCGCAGGTGACTTCGATGGCCTGCACTCGCCCTTCGATCTCGTGGACCTTCACGCCCGCTGTCTCGCAGGGCTCGCTCGGGTTCACCGCGGGCTCTTCGAGCCGCGCGTCTCCTCTCTTGATGATCGTGGGGTTCATAGCTTCGTCTCCTCTCTTCAAGCGATCACGTCCAGGCGTCCGCCTGACTCGTCCTCGCTGCGGGGCGCGACATCGCCGCGCTCGCGTTCGGTGTTAGAGCTCGGGCTGCGCTCACCGCCGCCCTCGAGCTGGAACTCTGTCGCCTCTTCGTCCCTGCGCTTGTTCGCCCCGTCACGCGTCGCTTGGACGCGCTGAGCGGGAGCAGCCGGTCGCTGGATACGTGAGCCGTCCAAGTCAAACCTCCACGTCTCCAGCGAGGGGCGCGAGGGCCCGGTTGAGGCGGTAAAGAGCGCGCGTGTGGATCTGGCTCACGCGGCTCTCCGTGACACCCAAGAGCTCACTGATCTCTCGCAGGAGCAGCTCCTCGGCGTAGTAGAGCGTGATGACTGACTTCTCTTGCTCCGGGAGCTCTGCGACTGCCGCAGCCAGCGCCTGCAAGAGCTCCTGCCGATCGAGAGCGTCCTCCGGCGCGCTAGCCTTCGGGTCGCTCAAGAGCTGTCCAAGCTGCGCGGTCTCCCCCTCGTCGATAGATGCCTCCATCGCGGTCTTTGCAGAGGCGAGGACCTCGTCGAGATCTTCAAGTGAGATGTCTAGGTGAGCCGCGAGCTCTTCCGGAGTCGGAGGGACGCCGTTGGCTTGCTCAAGCTCAGCGACTGCGCGCTCAACATGGCGCACCTTGTCCCGGCGTCCGCGCGGCAAGAAGTCGAGCTTGCGGAGCTCGTCAAGCATCGCGCCGCGCACGCGGGTGTACGCGTAAGTGGAGAACTTGAGACCCCTGCTCGGGTCCCATGAGTCAGCTGCTGCGATCAGGCCGAGCATCCCGAAGCCGTAGAGGTCGTCGCGATCCACCGAGGAGGGCAGGTCGACCCCGACTCGTCCCACGATGTGCTTCAAGAGCGGGATGTGGGCGAGGATCAAGTCCTCACGCTCTGCATCGCTCAAAGCATGCGTGCTCACACAGCGTTCCATCGCGGCTGCTCCGTTCTACAGCGAGGGCGTTAGCGCCCCGCTGTGTCGGCCTCCTCTTGAGGACGCTCGAAGAGCTCGAGCATGGTCTTGACGAAGTAGAAGATCGCTCTCAGGACGAGGACGCTTACGATCCCACGGATACAAGCCGTCGAGAAAGAGACGCCCCTCAAGAGGGAGACAAAGGCCGCAAAGGCGCCTGCGGCGACCGCCGCGTGGCCTCCTAGAGCGCCCCACTGGATAGATAGAGCCTGCATATCGAGGTTTTTTTCGTCCATTTCTGAGTTTTCCTTGAGTCCTTCAGGCCCCCGCGCAGACGAGCTCTCTCGCGTTGGGGTCGACCAAGGAGGCGAGGTCCCCGACACATCGGGCGGCTAGGCCCTCTGGTGCAGTCTCAACGAAGGCCGCCTGCTCTGAGGCGGCGCCTCTTACGTCCCGTGAGTCAGGGATCCAGCCCATCATGCGTGGTGAGCGGCATAGGAAGCGCTCGCTCACGCGACACAGCCGCTGCTTCGTGGCTTGCGCCTCCTCACGGCTCGGGGCGAGGTTCACGACAAGGTCCGGGGTAGGGACCTCCAGGTCCTCACGCAGCGCGTAAGCGTCGAGCGCCTTTAAGAGTCCATAAGCATCCGTAAGAGCCGGGGCGTCCCCCGTGGTGACGAGCAGCACACGATCAGCGGCGGCGGCGAAGCCGAGGACGTCGCCGCCGACGCCCGCTGCGCCGTCGCAGAGGATCACGTCGTAGTCTGCGCCCACCTCTCGTAGCCCTTGCAAGAGCTGCTCCCTGCGAACCTCGTCTGAGTCACCCCAGCCGAGCTCGCCTGAGCCGCCAGCGATGAGGTGGACTCCGGAGGGGCCGGTCGAGACGCAGTCAGCGAGCTCTGCTCGCCCGCTGAGCGCGTCTACGAGGGTGTGATGGGTGGGGATACGCAGCATCACGTCCGTGTTAGCGAGCCCGAGGTCTAGGTCACACAAGAGGACCTTACGTCCGCGGCGCGCGAGCTCGACGGCTAGGTTCACGGTGACCGTGCTCTTACCAACGCCGCCTTTCCCGCCGGTGACGTACCAGAGGGCCGGCTTGATCTCTGCTGAGACCCTCATGACACCCTCCCCATCAGGAAGAGGTCCG
>Ga0208624_1000024_pt1 | contig 95320 bp, 81 predicted proteins | sample Knorr_S23_td_DCM_FD_185607 | JGI IMG/M metagenome (GOLD analysis project Ga0208624, IMG submission 185607) | Marine microbial communities from Southern Atlantic Ocean transect - Knorr_S23_td_DCM_ad_71m_LV_A (SPAdes) (version 2) | ecosystem: Environmental > Aquatic > Marine > Oceanic | place... | reverse complement strand
AAAGCGGAAGATGCTCATCCTCTCGATGGCTAACGAAGAGAAGCGTTGTCCGTTTTAAATCCGCGAGCCTTTCAATAAAAGCGAGCACGAGATGACGGTTAAGATCATCGAGTCCTTGCGTAGGTTCATCTAGGATCATTAGGGCCGGTTGCTTTATCAATCCGCGGGCGATCAATACCATTCGTTGCTGTCCCCACGACAATTGTCTAAATGAGGCGTTGGCCTGCTTTTCTAGCCCCATGATACTCAGCCATTCCGCAGCTAGTTTCAGTTGTTGGGCGCTGGGTCTTTGATAAAGGCCAATGCTGTCGAAGAAGCCGGATACAACCGTGGTTAGAGCGTTGCCGGGAGCTCGGTAGTCGCGATGCAATGACGCGGAAACGAGTCCGATATGGCGTTTGATTTCCCACACGCTCTCGCCTGTGCCTCGCTGAAAACCGAGTATTTTGAGATCGTTGCAATAGCACTGAGGGTGGTCGCCGTAGACGAGTTGAAGCAAAGTGGACTTCCCCGCTCCATTGGGGCCCGTGATTAGCGTGTGTTCGCCGGATCTAAGTATCCAATCGAACCCGCTAAACTGAAGGGTGTCGCCATATTGGACTTTCCCGTCGCTCAGTTCTAGAATCGGTTCGAAAACAGGCCCCGCTTCAAGGGGCGAGGGAAGTTCAGGCACGGCTGATTCGTTGAATGCAAAGAGCTGATGTAATTCGGGTGTCGATACGATCTTCTCTCGCCGTCCGGATGCGATGAGCTCGCCCTGTTGGAGGATGCCCAGATGAGTGGTCCAGTCGGGCACGTCTTCCAACCGATTGACTAGGAGCAAAATCAAGTGGCCCTCTTGAGCGAGCGATGAGGCCAAGTCGTTGACTTGATCCCTGGACTCGGGATCCAGTCCTTCGAAAGGCTCGTCTAGGATCAGCATCGCTGGATCGGCCAGGATTTCTTTCAGGAGCAATAATTTGCGGGCTTCGCCGCTGGAGAGGAGCCGATAGCCTCTTTCTAGAATATAGCCGACCCCCAGTCGATCGGCCAATTCGATGGCTTCTGAACGGGAACAGCCCGATTGTTGCAATACCTCTATTCCCGTGGAGCCCGTGTCGAGACGATCGATGAAGTCAGTATCGTCGTTGCTCAATTGCTCCTCGTAAAAAGCGTGTTGCTGTTCGAAAGAGACGCAGCGAGCAGGGCTGGGCAGGCTGTCGATCTCTCCAGACTCCGGTTTCAGCTCACCAGTAAGTACTGAGGCAAGCAGGCCCTTTCCAGATGCGTTCCCTCCAATCACACACCAGCTTTCGCCTGTTTGGATTTCCCAATCATGCATGTAGAGAGAATTGACTTTGAGTCGGTATATTCGCATGGAAATTCTTGCCTTGCCGCAGGCCGCATTGAGCTTTCGAACCCCCGGGCTCGGGAAGGTTCTAGTGATCCCCAAAAATACCCGATCAGGGAAGCTTTTATTCGCTTTACGGGGATAGCGGGACGCGCATAAGGTCTCCGACTTCACTTTTTAGATCACCTCGAGATGAGCAGAAAAAACTATTTTAACACTCTGACGCTGGCTCAGAAACTAGAACAACTCGGTCGCTGCCGCTTTATGGATAGCTCTGAATTTGACGGCGTTGAAGCGCTCAAAGGCAAGAAGATCGTCATCGTAGGCTGCGGGGCGCAAGGCCTGAACCAAGGCCTCAATTTGCGGGATTCCGGTTTGGATGTCAGCTATACGCTCCGTGATAGCGCGATCGCTGAAAAGCGCCAGTCTTGGAAGAATGCCACGGAAAATGGCTTTACAGTGGGCACCTACGAAGAGCTGCTCCCGACGGCCGATCTCGTGCTCAATCTCACGCCTGATAAGCAACATGCTGCGGTGGTTGCCGCCGTTCAGCCTCATATGAAAGAGGGGGCCTGCCTATCCTACAGCCACGGATTCAATATCGTGGAAGAGGGAGCTGACATTCGCAAGGATCTGACGGTTATCATGGTGGCTCCAAAGAGCCCGGGCACGGAAGTGCGGGAAGAATACAAACGCGGTTTCGGCGTGCCTACGCTTTTAGCTGTCCATACGGAAAATGATCCTAACGGCGAGGGGTGGGACATCGCCAAGGCCTATGCTGCGGGAACAGGCGGAGACCGGGCAGGTTGTTTGGAATCGAGTTTCATTGCCGAAGTGAAGTCGGATCTGATGGGCGAGCAGACCATTCTCTGTGGTATGCTCCAAGCGGGCTCGCTGCTATGCTTCGACCATATGGTCAAAGCGGGAATCGACGAGGGTTGGGCTAGCAAGTTCGTGCAGCACGCCTTCGACACGATTTGCGAATCTCTCAAGCATGGTGGCATCACCAATATGATGGATCGCTTGAGCAATCCGGCGAAAATAAAGGCCTTCGAGCTCTCGGAGCAGCTCAAGGACCTAATGCGCGAATTGTTCGACAAGCATCAGGAGGATATCATGTCCGGCCATTTCTCATCGACGATGATGGCGGATTGGGACAATGATGACAAAGACCTGCTTGGTTGGCGTGAGGCCACCAATGAGACCGCCTTTGAAAAGTCCAAACCAGCTGACGTGGAAATCAGCGAGCAGGAATACTACGACAAAGGGATCCTCATGGTTGCCATGATCCGAGCGGGAGTCGAGTTGGCTTTCGAGTCCATGACGGGAGTAGGGATCAAGGCGGAATCAGCGTATTATGAGTCGCTCCATGAAACGCCGCTGATCGCCAATTTGATCGGGCGGAAGAAGCTTTACGAAATGAACAAGGTGATTTCGGACACTGCTGAGTACGGTTGCTATTTGTTCTCGAATGAAGCGGTGCCGCTGCTGGGCGATTTCATGAGTGCCATCGATTCGGATGCTATTGGCAAAGGATTGGATGTCGAAGACAACCAGGTCGACAACCAGCGTTTGCTCGAAGTGAACTCGGCGATAAGAAATCACCCGGTCGAACAAGTAGGGGCTGAACTGCGCGGGCATATGACCGCCATGAAGCAAATCGCTTTCGCCTAGTTTCAATCATTTGACCAGTTCTAGCTTTTGGGTAGGGAGGACTGGTTCGCCCCTCCGGATTCTGATTTTGGAGGATCGAGCCGATCCTCCCCGCCTTGAAAGCTTGCCTACTCCGAGCTACTTGGAGCTATCGCCATGATCGATGACCTCGATTCCCTTCCATTTGCCGGATCGGTAGCGGGCGACGAAGAGAAGGCAAACAACGCTTAGATTGGCAACTGCGCTGAACCAGGCTATGTGTACTGGCTGGTTCAATACTTCGATCAAAATATAGGAAGGCAGTATTAGGCAGAATATGGAAGTCGCGGCCAGGGCGGCCATGACGAATCTCGTGTCGCCTGAACCTTTCAATGTGCCGCCAGTCATGATAATGGCCGAGTCGAGATAGATGATGACGATGAAAAACCTGAGTAATTGAATTGTCGTCGCCTCCAGTTCTGGCAACTGGACTCTAAAGGTCTCCGTTATAAATGGGCTGATCAAAACGTCAGGAATAAACCAATACAGAAGAGCTATGACAGTATTGTGAACGAATGCCATGTGGAGAGCGGACGCCGTCGTCCGATTGGCCAAATGGCTTTCTTTGGCCCCCTGGAATTGCCCGACCATAATGCTCGTAGCGGTTCCCAGCCCGATCATAGGCAGAAGGCTGAGCAGGTTTATGCTGAGGACGATATTGCTGGCTGCTTGCTCTACCACGCCAATCCGGCCCACGAGGAGAATGAAAATGGTGAAGCCTGTTAGATCTAAGAAAAAGTGGGCGCCGGAGGGGGCTCCGAAGCGGATCATCCTCTTGAAAAGATCCAGATTAAAGGTCCAGCTCGAGCGGGTTTGAAATTGGGCATCGTTCTTTCGTGAGCAAAACAGTACGGCATAGGCTACCATTATGGTTCCTGACGAAGCGACTGTAGCTATGGCTGCTCCCCGTATTCCCATTCTCGGGAGACCCCAATTCCCGAATATCAGCAGATAATCGAGCAAGACGTTCAAACAACACATCGAGAGATTCATCCACATGATGGTCCAAGACTTCCCTCTTCCTGAGTAAAAGCAGGAAAATGCCCCGTTCGCCAAGAAGAAGAAGGCGCCAAGATTGAGGATACGGAAGAAAGTGACTTCGTCTTTCTGGACTGCGGACGAATGACCAATGAATGCGAAAATCTCCTCTGCGAAAGGTGAGAACAAGGGAAGAACTAGGCCGCCCGCCATGGCTACGTAGATACCATGCCAGACGGAGGGCCCGACATTGCCCGGTTGCTTGGCTCCCGTGTATTGGGCCACGAAAGTAGACGTGTACATGGCGACTCCCAAAAAGAAGCAGAGAATCGAGAAATTCAGCATGCCGGCCGGTTGGGCGGCTGCCAAGGCGTCCGAGGAATAGTGGGCCAAGAAGATGCGGTCGATGAAAATCAGGGCTGAATGGGACCCCATGCTTAGTATCAAAGGGATGGCGACAATCATCAGTTGCCGGTATCCTCCTGGTTCCCGCCATCGTTTCTTGATCCATCCCTTCATTTCGTAAACACTCGAATAGATTGAAGCTAGGCAAACGGAAGAAAATAATGCTTGAGCGGGATCGAGCCTTTGAAATCGAATTCCCTCGCAACGGCTCAGGAGTCTAGTCTTTTCCTAAGTCAGACCAATTTAGAGCCCAATGGAAAAGGAATTTGCAGGAAAGGTAGCGATCGTGACCGGCGCTGGGATCGGAATAGGCTATGAGATTTGCCGTTCACTCGTCGAAGGGGGATCCTTGGTCGTTTTAAATGACTTGGATGCTTCTGTGGCTACCGAAGCGGCCAGCAAGATTGATTCTGAGGGCCGATCTACTATCGCGATTCCAGGAGACGCTAGTGATCCACAATTTATTGATTCCCTCTTTGAAGCAGCGCTGGATCGATTTGGGCGTATAGACATTGCTATCGCCAATGCGGGGATCACTACCTATGGGTCCTTTCTGGATTACACAGTAGAGAAGTTCCAGAAATTGGTAGCCTTGAATTTGCAGGGATCCTTTTTCCTGGCTCAAGGAGCAGCAAAGCGTATGCGTGAACAGGATACCGGTGGAAAGATTCTTTTCATGTCTTCAGTTACGGGTCATCAATCCCACCCATATTTGATACCTTATGGTATGACTAAAGCGGCGCTTAGGATGTTGGCCAAGGGCTTAGTAGGCGAACTTTCCCAATTCGGGATAAACGTTAACGCTATATCGCCAGGAGCGGTCCTGACCGAGCGCACGATGGGTGACGATCCCAATTTCGAAGAATCCTGGGGCCAAGCGACACCCCTCGGTAAACCGGCCATGGTCAAAGATGTAGCGAATGCAGCCCTTTTTCTGGTTTCAGAGAAAGCCCGCCATATAACCGGACAAACTTTGCTAGTAGACGGAGGCTGGACGTCGACGAGCTACGTGCCCGATCTTCAGATACCCGATTGAGTGTATATTGGTTTGAATTTGGTGGCGGTCGACGTGTGCCACGATCTTTATCGGTAGGGAGGGCAGGCTTGGTCCTCCACTCGTGAAGGTAGCATAGGCACCCCGTCTGTATCATAGCCACAGACTATAGGCAGGATGCGTTCGCGGCTCATTAAGCGATCGACGATCGCGTTTACAATCGGATACGATTCCTCTCCTAGGTATTCGCCTTCCGGATATTAGCCAATAGCTGTGACTGGCAGCTGTAGATGAGGGCCCCTAGGCCGGCTCCGAATCCCAATCCGTGACAAGCTCCCCATAAGAGTCGACCGGCTCTCCGGCCGACCTCGGCATAGCAAATTTCACCCGCATAGTATCCTAGCGTATGAAACGCGAATAGAATCGAGAACGATGCGAGAATGCCAGTGGTAGCTCTGAACGCCTGATGGAAGAACCAAGCCATGGCGAGAAGCCCAACGGCAGATCCAAAAAGGTCGGCGTGGTATTGCCCGCCAAGGCCGAACCAGAATGCGCACCAGAAAATAGCGTAGAGCAGAAAGGAGAGGGCGAATAGGCCCGTGAAACGCATAATACTGTGGGGTATGGCCAATAACCGGCTAAGGGCAAATCCGGATGAACCTAAGTAGACGATCGCGATCGCCGAGAAGAGCAGGGCTTCGCCTCTAACGATTCGGAACGCCCATATTGAGTAGGCAAGTGTGCTAACGATAGCGAAACTCAAGGTTCCGTAAAACATCGATGCGGTAAGCGATTTTGTGGGTCTAAGATTGGAGGTTTCTGAACTTTGCCGGATTTGTTCTGGGGTAAGGCCAAATAATTTCATGGGAGGTAGATCTTGTTTTTCGTAGGGGAATCTTTGCGCTCCGGCCTCTTCAGGCAATTGAAAAGAGTTTTATGGAATAATGCTCGCCCTTTTCTCGATGACTGCTTGATTTCGTCTTTGTATTGATCGTCAATCATATTGGTTTACTCCACCGCCCGTTCCTAGCAAAGCCATGTCAGATCCTCGTTACATTGTTGTCGGCAACTCCTCGGATGACCCCTTCGCCATAGATGTCGCCTTTTCGATGGGGCAAAGCGAAGATATTGCGGATCTCATCAGCATGAAGCGGTTCGCCAATTCCGAGTTTTGCCCTCGATTTATCTCGGATGAACAGGATTTTCAGAACATAGGAAACAAGCTTGTAGGCGCCAGTATCATAATTGTTAGTACCAGCAGTCTGGTCATGAGCCGCCAAAGTTTGGCCATGCGAAATCTCATGATCGCTCGGGCTGCCAAAGAGAACGGTGCGGCGGAGGTGATACTTGTTGAGCCGGATTTGTACTACAGCGCGCAGGATCGCGGCCCCAGAACGGATCTAGGCAACACGGAATTCGAGCGGAACGAGAATGATCTCAAGAAATTTGATGGACAGCTATTTACGGCCAAGCTCTATGCTCAGTTGTTGAAGCTTGCGGGAGTCGACCGTGTTTTGACCGTGCACAATCATTCGTTTTCCGTGCAGTCAACATTTCGTGAGGAATTCGACGGGAAGTTCCACAACCTGATACCGTACGACATCTACGTAGACTACGTTCTCAACTCTGATATCGTGGACTATGGTAATCAAGGTGAGGGCTTAGCCTTGTGCGCTCCAGACAAAGGGGCTCGGGAATTCGTCAAGGAGATGTTTCGCCGCCTTGGACTTGAGAAGGCCAAATTTCTGATGCTGGATAAGGAGCGCCTCAGTGAGCGGAAAGTGGAAATTAAAGTTCACGAAGAGAGTGAATCTTCCCTCGAAGATATCGAAGGGCACGACATCGTACTTTTTGACGACATGGTCAGGACCGGCTCGACCGTGGTTAAATCCTGCCAGCTTCTGAAACAGGTTAAGCCGAGAAAAACCGTTTTCGCTCTGACCCACTTTTACGCGAGCGAAGAAGGCCGCGTCAAAATGGCCAATACGGCGATCGATGAGATTTTGACCTTGAATACGATTCCCACGATTCTGAATCGCGATATACAAGGGCGGTTGCGCAAGAAGATGGTCGTGCTGAAGATCGAAAAGTGGCTGGCCTTAAATCTATGCCGTATACTTGGCGTTCCCCAACCTGAACTCGGGGACAGCCTGTACGCCATTGATATGTCCTCGAAAAACCTGCGTTGGAAGAAGAAGATCTGGCTTAGCGAGCAGCTTAAAAGCCTCCATTCCGTTGAGGGTTAGGCTCGCGTCATCAATTCGAAGGGTTTCGTCGTCGATAGCTTGAAAAGACGGTGGTACTCGTTTTTGTCCTATGTTGCGGCTAGCGTAATCTCGTCTAATAGGCGATGGCCACGATCCGCATCCCGACAGTGAAAAGTCCCCCAGAAATCAGATTTACTTTAAAGTCCTTTTTGATGGCTATCGCCCTGCTGGCAGCGGGGTTCGCCCGCGCTGAAGATCATTCCATTGGCGAGCCGTTGACGACTCTGCTCAACACCTATTGCGTGGACTGCCACAATCCCGACAAGAACAAGGGGAAGCTAGATTTCGAAGCTGCCATCTCGGATGATATCGCTGGCCAATTCGAACTTTGGGACGAGGTGGCTTGGATGTTGCGCGAGCGGGAGATGCCACCGGAGGACGAACCCGATGCTAAGCGCCCTAGCGAAGCCGAGTACGATGCCGCTGCGGCCTGGCTTGAAGAACAGCTGCAGGGAATTTCCGATTTCAATGGCGAGCGTGAAACGATCCTGTCCTCAAAACATGCCCTCATAAATCAATACTGCGTCAGCTGTCACAATGCTGATGAGAAGAAGGGAGATCTGATATTGGAGGGTATTTCGCTGCAAAACCCCGCTGATGACCCGGAACTTTGGGAGCAGGTAGTCGAACGACTGGAATCGCGCCAGATGCCGCCTGCCGATCGCAAGCGACCCAACGAAGCATCCTACAATGCGGTTATCGCTTCGCTAACGGATACCTTGGACGCCCATGCTGCCTTGAATCCGCGTCCTGGTAGAGTTGATACGTTTCGGCGTTTAAATCGAACCGAGTATGCGAACTCCATACGCGATCTGCTTGGGATTCAAATCGATTCAGCTGCTCTGCTGCCTAAGGATCAGGAAAGCCACGGATTCGATAACGTGACGGTGGGTGACCTGTCACCGAGCCTGGTCGATCGATATATTTCCGCTGCTCAAAAAATCAGTCGCCTCGCAGTCGGAACGCCGCTCAAGGAGCCGAATAGCGAGATTTTCCGTATTAAGCCTGACGTTACTCAGGAGAAGCATGTTGACGGATTGCCTCTGGGGACGAGAGGCGGCATGGTTATTCCATACACCTTCCAGCTGGATGGTGAATACGAGATCAGCGTTCGATTGATGAGAGATCGCAACGAACACGTGGAAGGGCTCAAGGAAGAGCACGAAATGGAAGTGCTGCTCGATCGGGCATTAGTAGAGCGATTCATCATCAGTCCTGATCGAGGAGATCGTCGCGATGATGACATGATCGACAGCCATTTGAAAACCCGCTTGTTCGTCAAAGGCGGACCGAAAGAGGTGGGCGTTACCTTCATCAAAAACCCGTACTCGGTCCTGGAGATAAAGCGCAAGCCGTTCGAAGCTCATTACAATTATCACCGCCATCCGCGTTTGTCGCCGGCGGTATTTCAAGTGACCATTACGGGCCCATATGATTCGGAAGGGGCTGGCGAGACGCCAAGCCGGAATCGGATCTTCGACCAATGGCCAGAAACCGCCCACGAAGAGGAACCGGCAGCCAGGGAGATTCTTGGACGACTGATCAAACTGGCCTACAGGCGGGAAATAGATCGATCCGATCTTTCCAGGCCGATGCATTTCTACCGCGAAGGAGCTCAACAAGGCGGCTTTGAGGGCGGTATTGAGCGAGCGCTCTCGTCCATACTTGTGAGCCCGGAGTTTTTATTCCGATTGGAGCGGGACCCCAAAGATTTGGAGGAGAATGCATACCGCATCTCCGATCTGGAATTGGCTAGCCGGCTTTCATTCTTTTTGTGGAGCAGCTTGCCGGATGAGGAGCTCCTTGATCTGGCGATTGCGGGAAAACTGAGCGAGCCCGACATTCTTCGAGAGCAAACACTTCGTCTTTTGGCTGATTCGAGATCCAGCAGCCTAGTAACGAATTTTGCGGGTCAATGGCTCCACCTCAGGAATTTGGAGTCGGTAACACCCGATCTTCGTCTGTTTCCAGACTTCGACGACAACCTCAGGCAATCGTTTCGCAAGGAGACCGAGCTATTCATCGAAAGCGTGATTCGCGAAGACCGCAGCGTTCTTGATCTTCTGGATTCCGATTACACCTTCCTCAACGAGCGATTGGCCCAGCACTACGAGATTCCTAACATTTTCGGTTCTCGCTTCAGACGTGTAGATCTGAGCCCGGATAGCAAACGTGGGGGACTCCTTCGCCAGGGCAGCATCCTGACAGTGACATCTTACTCGACTCGCACTTCGCCAGTCATTCGAGGGAATTGGGTATTGGAGAACATTATCGGCACACCGCCTCCACCACCACCTCCGGACGTACCCATGCTTGAGGAAAACAAGGTCGACGCCACTGCGACGATGCGGGAGCAACTCGAAGAACACAGAGCCAATCCAGCCTGCGCGGGTTGTCACAATCTCATGGATCCAATCGGGTTTGCCTTGGAGAACTTTGATGCGGTCGGACGTTGGCGTGACTATGAAGATGGGGCGGAAATCGATGTTAATGGCGGGCTTCCGGACGGGAGCGAGTTCAAAGGGGTGGATAATCTGGAGGCTGGCCTCCTAAATCGCCCGGAACTTTTTGTTCGATCTCTGACCGAAAAATTGCTTACGTTCGCTGTCGGCAGGGGCGTTGTCGCCAACGATGCTCCAGCTGTCAGGGAAATTATCGGTAAAGGGCGGGCTGATGACTACCGATTTTCTTCCTTGGTGGTTGGAATCGTCGAAAGTGTGCCGTTTCAAATGAGAGAGAAAGAGCAAACCGAACCTTCGTACGCCAGCAACTGAACGTAAAACGTTGTTATGCAGTATATCACGAAAAAGTCTATCCCAAGAAGAACCTTTATTAGAGGAGTGGGGGCCACATTTGCATTGCCCCTGCTCGACGCCATGATACCGGCAGCTACAGCTCTGTCGAAGACCCCGGCGATGGGACCCAAGCGGCTGGGCTACGTTTTCATGCCCATGGGCTGCGATCAGTCCCGCTGGACGCCGCGAAGCGAGAAGACCCTCGATAAGCTTTCGCCCATCCTAGACTCGCTCAAAGAGGTAAAGAACGAGCTGACCGTTTTCACCAACATGGAGTTGCGACCCGCTTACCCCGGTTCGCACGCGACTTCCAATTCTTCATTCCTCAGCGCAGCTAGAGCCAAGCCGACCGAAAGTTCTGACTACTATCTTGGGACGACTGCCGACCAGGTGGCTGCCAAACAAATCGGCCAGGATACGCAACTCCCATCCATCGAGCTGGCAATGGATATCATGCAGATTGTCGGGCAATGCGACAACGGATATGCCTGCGTCTACCAAAATAACCTTTCTTGGTCCTCGCCTACGACACCGCTTCCAGCAGAAGCCCATCCGCGTATCGTCTTCGAGAATCTATTTGGTGAAGGTGGAACGCGCGAGGAACGTCAGGAGGCCCTCAGAAAGCGGTCCAGCCTTCTCGATTCCATCGTAGCGGATATGAACCGCATAAAGCAGGATCTCGGCGCGTCAGATCAGGCGAAGGTTACCGACTATCTGGATGCGATACGCGAAGTGGAGCGGCGTATTCAAAAAGCGGAATCGGACTCGAACGACAATCCATTGCCCGACTTGGATCGCCCAGTTGGCGTGCCTGCTTCCTACGCTGATCATGCCCGCCTAATGTTCGATTTGCAGTTGCTGGCCTATCAAGGGGACATTACCAGAGTCGCCACTTTCCAAATCGCCAGGGAAACGAGTAATCGTTCGTATCCGGAAATAGGCGTTCCTGATCCGCATCACCCCTTGTCTCACCATGGGGACGATCCAGACAAAATCGCCCGCATGTCCAAGATCAACGCTTTCCACGTGTCCTTATACGCTGAATATCTGGAGAAACTTAAGAACACTCCAGAGGGCAACGGATCGCTTTTAGATAACTCGCTCATCTTATATGGTAGCGGAATCGGAAACCCGAACGTGCACGACCATACGAATCTGCCGATCATCGTCGCTGGTGGATCTTCAGGAGGCATGAAGGGCAATCGCCATATCCGCTACGACGAACCTACGCCCTTGGCGAACTTGCATCTCACCTTGCTAGATAAAGTAGGGGTCAAGATCGACTCTTTCGGAGACAGCACGGGAATGATCGACGAGCTATTTCAGCCGTTATCCGTGTAGCAATTCAGAAATTAAAGAGCTGCCCCCAGATATGAAAGCGTTTCGGTTTTCAGGAATCATCAAAAGCTTTCTAGTCGCTTGGGCCTGCCTAGGCGTATTGATTCATGCTGGAGATACGCAATTGGCTGATGCGTTCGAAGCTAATCGGTCCGAACAGGTTGAAGCGGCCCTCACAGCCGGAGCGGATCTAAATGCTTCTCAGGTCGACGGAATGACAGCCCTCCATTGGGCCTGCTATCACGATGAAACGGAATTGGCAGAGCGGCTGATTGATCTCGGGGCGAATGTGAACGCCCGCAATCGCTACGGTATTTCCCCGCTCTATTTGGCTTGCTTAAATGGAAACGAGTCGATCGTGAAGCGCCTACTTTCGGAGGGCGTTGATCCGAATACGGCAATCAATGGTGGAGAGTCGGCCCTGATGACTGCGTCTCGTACCGGAAAGATAGATGCGGTTAGAGCCTTGATAAAAGCTGGAGCCGATTTGGATGCTACGGAACGCAAAGGGCAGACGGCAATTATGTGGGCATCCCATGAAGGGCACGCGGCTGTCGTTAAGCTCTTATTGGAATCCGGGGCGGATTATGAAACCCCGCTCGAATCTGGATATACTCCGTTCCTATTTGCGGTTAGGGAAGGGCATCGCGACATCGTCTACTCATTTTTGGACGCAAGTGTAGATATCAATTTGGTTACGGAGCCGAAGCGAACGGGTAAAAAGTCGCCGGTAGCTGGGACGAGTCCGCTTCTTTTGGCGGTTGAAAATGGCCACTACGATTTGGCTGTGGAACTTCTGGAGAGGGGCGCGAATCCTGATGATATGAGCACAGGAGCGACCGTGCTGCACGCCCTAACTTGGATACGAAAGCCTGACATCGGGGAATCAGCCAGCGGCGATCCCGCCCCCAGAGGATCGGGAAGACGCAACAGCGATCAATTCATTCGAGAGCTAATCGTAAAGTATGGAGCGAATCCAAATCTGCGGCTCGAGAAAGGGAAGAACACTCTCATTGGGGCCACGCCCTTTTATCTGGCCGCTGATAGAGCGGATTTGCTTTTCATGAAGCTCCTCGTTGAGCTCGGAGCTGATCCGCATATAACCACCCGAAACGGAACGACTGCCCTCATGGCGTCGGCGGGTGTTGGAAGCTTCGCTCCAGAAGAAGAGGCGGGAAACGAGGAAGAATGCCTGGCTGCGGTAAAATACTGCGTTTCGCTGGGATTGGATCCAAACGCAATCGATTCCAAAGGGCAAACAGCTATGCATGGAGCCGCGCTTAAGAATATACCTTCCATGGTCCATTATCTAAACGAAATCGGCTCGGATATCGGAATCTGGAACCAGAAAGATTCGAATGGCTGGACGCCGCTCCTCATCGCGGAAGGCTACCGACCTGGCAATTTCAAGCCGTCCTTTGTTACTGTGGACGCGATCACGGAAGTTATGTTGTCTCGTGGCGTTGAGCCGCCTAGGGGCCCGAAGCCCAAGCACTCGCGAGATTACTAGATGTCCTTAAGATTGTTTTTTATCAATCGTCCCGCTGGTAGCTTATAGGACGCGTTGAGTCCGAAACTATGTATACCGGTTTGATATGGCTGAAAACCGATCGGATCTGGCTCGAAACATTGATACGCAGATCGTCAAACAAGGTATAGAATAGGGGAACGATAAGCAGTGTAAGGAAGGTCGCCGTCAGCATGCCACCCATGATGGCCCTTCCCAGCGGGGAGTAGGACATTTGCATCATTTTCGTATCTCCAAGAGACATTGGTATCATTCCAAAGATGGTGGTCAGTGAAGTCATCCAAATGGGTCGGAAACGGCGTTTTCCGGCTTCGATAAGGGCCTCGACGCGCGGCAGTCCCTCGGCTCGCAATCGGGTGACGAGATCAATCAGCACAATGCCGTTATTCACGACGACGCCAAGCAATATGATAATCCCGATAGAGGCCATGATATTAAAGGGCGTTCCCGTAAGATACAGGGTCCAGACGACGCCGATCGCAGCCAAGGGCATAGTGAGGAAGACGGAAAAGGGCAGGATGAAGGACTCGAACATCGCTCCCATGAGGAGGATGACAAAAACGACGATCATAATTAGCGTGAAGGTAAAGGTCTCGTTGGACTCTTGCATCTGCTGATACTGACCTCCCTTGTCCCACCGATAACCGCGGGGCATTTCAAAGTCTTCCATTACGGCGTCGGTCTGTTTGAACAGCTCTTTGGAGTCATCCTTTGTCGCTATGCCTTTAACGCGTAGAACGGTTTTGCGATCCTGGCGTTGGATTGCCCGAGAGCTTTCGTCATAGGAAACGCGAACCAAAGATTCCAGGGGGACCTGGGATCCGTCGATTCCGTCGAAATTGATTTTCCGTAGCTCATCCATGGAATCCCGATCCTCGTCCTCTAGCCAAATGCGGATACGAAGTTGGCGGCCGCTAGGCTCGTAGAAGTAACCGACCTCATTGCCACGGACTGCATAGGAGATGGCACTGGAAATCATGCCTGGATCAATGCCGAAGCGGAGGGCCTTTTCCCGATCCAGCGTGAGATTGAGCTCCTGGCGATTCATGTCTTCTTCCGTTTCCACGGCGATCAGCCCTTCTATGGATCGAAGGCGTCTCTCCACTTCCTTGCTCAGCAGACGCAGGGTGTCGGTATCTTCGCCATAAAGGGCGATGTTATAGCTCTTATTGGGATCTTCGTCCTTCCAGTTGAATCGCAGACGAGCGCCGGGAGCGGGAGCGATACTCTCCTTTAGATCGTCTATGATCTCCTGTCGATCGAGATGTGGTTTTTTCGTTAGACCTAGAGACTGGGTAAGGCCAGCATAGGCGGTCTCGTACCAAGGCTTGGTTTCATTGTTTAGATGGATCTCCAGGTTGGCGAAGCCCGCTGTATAGTAGTTGGAGTAGGTCTTGTAGTTGTAGGCTTCCCGTTTCGATTCAATATAGTCGTAAACGCCTGATAGATACGTGTTGATTTCCTCCAATGACTGGCCTCCTGAGAAATCGTATCTTAGCATAATATTCTGGAGCGCTCCCGACGCGGCATTCTGATCTATCTTCTTGAAGGGAACAGCGAATGAAATAGCCAGGATCGCTATCAAACCAATGGATACATAGCTCCGGTTGTTTAGACTCCAGCGGAGAGTTTTGATATAGAGAGCGCTAATCTGCGAGTTCCCAAAATCCCTTTTTTGCCTCCTGCCCTTGCCAGATAACACCTTGGTAGCTAGGGGAATCAAAAGCAGAGCGATTACCAATGAGGCGACGAGACTAGTCATGACGGGGACGCCGATACGCAATAGCCAAAACTGCATTTCGCTGATGTCGCCTATTAGGATAAGAGGGAGGAAAACTACGATCGTGGTCAACGTTGCCAGGGTAATGGCTAGCCCCATTTCGCTAGCGCCGTTTAGGGCAGCATCATTCGGTGTAGATCCTTGGGCGCGTTTGATCTGTATGTTCTCAACGATGACGATGGCGTTGTCCACGACGAGACCAATGCTTAAGAGAAGGCCCATCATAGTCGCTATGTTCAGCGACCATCCCTGAAAATACAGGATTATTACGGAGCAGAGAAGGGATAGAGGTATGGCCAAGGTAATGGTCAATGTCATGCGTAGCGACCTAAGAAACAGAAAGAGCACGATTATGGAAAAGAGACCGCCCCACATTCCTGATTGCTTAAGATTGTTGATCGATTCGGTCACATGATCTCCCTGGTTCCAAAAAATACTGAAACGGAGATCACCGAATTGTGGGTTGGATTCGAGCTCTTGCATGGCCGATTCCACTGCTTGGCAGACCTCGACGACATTGGCCCCTGAAGATCGGGAAAAAGAGATACCGTAGCTCTTGTCTCGTTCTAGAGAAAATACATTCCAATCATCTTGAGGGCTAAACTCGACCGTGGCAATGTCTCTGAGGCTGACTCCAGTATCCGCGTCCACTAGAATGCTTTCGAACTCCTTGAACGTCTGCAAACGGCCAACGGAGCGGACGAAACGTTCACTGCCTCCCTGCACGACTTTTCCAGCGCTTAGGTTGAAATTCTGGTCGCTCAGCGTAACGCCCAATTCTGCTACCCCGATTTTGTGGGCAGCCAATCGATCATGATCGATAACGACTCGCACTTCGCGTCCGCGTATCCCCTTCAATTGGACATTACCGACGCCGTTGATGCGTTGAAAGGCCGGGAGAACGTATCGATCGGCAAGAAAATCGACATCCATTTCCTGTTCGCTGTAGGACATGGCTGCCCAAATGACCGGGATGTCGTTGGTGCTATGCTTGAAGACGTTTATGCGCTCAACTTGATCGGGCATCTCGGTCATAACCCGTTCCATACGGTCGCTGACGTTGGCGTAGGCCTCGGCTAAGTCGGTTCCTTTGTGAAACTGAATGCGTACATTAACATAGGAGCTTTGCGTATTCGAGTAGATACGACGGATGTGCGGTACCGTTCCCAGGGCATCCTCTATAGGCCGCGTCACTTGTTCCTCGGTATCCGAAGGATTGGAATTTCGATAGCTAACGCCTATGTACAGCTGAGGATCCTCGAATCCGTCAGGGAAAAGGGCGATCGGGATCATCCTCGTCGCGATTGCCCCGACTACGAGCACCGATAGGAGGATCATAGAGACCGTAATGGGACGGTTTACGGAAAGGGAAGGGAGAAGGCTGTTCGCTTTTCTTTTCATGCTCGCGTGGTTGCCGCTGTTTCACGATCTATCGCAGCGTAGGCACAAGGAATCACGATCAAGGTTAGCAGGGTGGAGGAACTAAGGCCCGCAATCAGGGTTATAGCCAGTGGCACTCGAATTTCGGCTCCCTCGCCGATTCCGAGAGCCATGGGCAGAACTCCAAGAATGGTGGTTAGCGTAGTCATCAGTATAGGTCGGAACCGAACGCCGCATGCTGTTTGTATCGCCTCCATTTTTTCGATACAGCTTTCGCGCCTGAGCCGGTTGATATAGTCGACTAAAACAATGGCATTGTTGACCACGATTCCCGCCAGCATGATAAGACCTATGAAAACGAGTATGTTCAAGGTCCAGCCTCCAAAGTACAATGTGAGCAGTACGCCGATTAGGGCCAAGGGAACGGTTAGGAGAATGATTAGCGGATGGACGAGCGATTCGAACTGGCTGGCCATCACGATATAGACTAGGAAGAGGGCTAAGGCTAGGGCGAACAGCATGCTTCGCTTTGATTGGGTCATCTCCTCGTGCTGTCCCGCTATATCGTAGGTGAACCCGAGAGGGAAGTCGATCGACCTCAAGCTTTCGTCTATCCGTTTGGTGGCTTCATCTAAGTCTATGCCGTCCACATTGGCTGAGATGATCGTGCCGCGCTGCTGGTCGATATGCCGGACTTCGTTCGCTCCCTCGCGAACGATGAAATTCGCTACCGCCGATAGTGGGATAGGGCTTGAGCTGCCGGGATTGACGATGAGCTTTTTCAAATCGTCCAATCCGTACCGATCGTCCTCCTCCAGCCTAACGCGTATATCTACTTGCCGGTCGCGCTTGCGAAAGGTGGTGGGCACCATTCCTTGAACTTTGTTCCGCACGAGCTCGGCTATTTGCCGGAGTTGCAGCCCAAGTTGGACGATCCGCTTACGGTCGTAGACGATCTGGATCTCTGGGCTTCCTGGCTGCAAATAGGATTGCGAATCAACAATTCCTGGAATCGCTTGCATAGCGGTGACCACATTCCGGCTAAGAGCTTTCATTTGATCGAGGTCGTATCCGTACAGTTGAACTTCGATCGGGGCCTTGGAACTGAAAAGAACGGGGTAGTCGATCTCCAGTTTCAAATCGGGGAGCTTTGCTGCCAAGCCTCGTATGTCGTTGATAACCTCCTCTTCCTGACCGCGTGTAGTCTCAGGCTGTAGCACGACAGTCATTCTGGTGGTATGCTCGCCTTCATCGGCATTGCTCGTCGCCCCTTTTTCTGTGCCTACGACTGTTGCGAATCGTTTAACATAAGGGCTTGTGTCTATTGCGGTTTCGAGGTCCGCCATGACAAGAGCGGTTTGCTCGATTGGCGTTCCAGCCGGCATCTTCGCCTCAACATAAAACTCGCCTTGGCGGGTCTCGGGAATAAGCTCGCTTCCAATTAGTGGATACACGTAGTTGACGGAGGCCCCGAATGAGCTGAAGGCGATTGCCAGCACAATGGCCCGGAATTGAAGGGCCCCGTTCAAGAGGGCGCGATAGCTGGCGTTGGCTGATTTCATCGAGCGATCGGCGATGCTCAGAAACGGCTTGGCCAAGAGCAGCAGTTTACCGCCAATCCATGCTAGGATAAGGGCGACCCAGGTTCCGGTCCAAATTAGGGTGAAAAACGCTTTCCCGGCTATTCCCAGAACCCATTCTATTATTAGAATTAAAGTTCTGAATACAAGAAAGGGTAGGGCTAGCGAAAATAGGGTAGCCTTCATGGACCCCTGAGACGCGCGTATTCTGGCTCTATAATTCCGTCGGTCGTTCGAGTAGCGGGCCCATGGGTTGCTAAGAAATTTCCAGTTGAAAACCGAAAGAGAGCATACGTGCTGAGACCCCGTGTATCCAAAAAAAATGGACGAAAGCATGGGGATGAAATAGAGGGCTACCAACAAGGAGGCTGACAGGGAGAATACCACCGTTAGGGCCATATTCCCAAAAACCTGTCCGGCTACTCCTTCGACGAAGACTATAGGTAAAAACACAGCTATGGTTGTAAGCGTTGATGCGAAAACGGCGCTGCCCACTTCAGAAACGCCACGCAAGGTTGCCGTTTTTATGTCATCGCCTTCCTCTCGGCAGCGAAAAATGCTTTCCAGAACGACAATCGAATTGTCGACAAGCATTCCGATCCCTAGCGCCAATCCTCCCAGGGATATGATATTCAAGGTAATCCCTGAAAGATACATGGGAGCGAAGGTCGCCAATATGGATACGGGAATGGTAATCCCGATTATCAATGTATGGCTGAGCCGGTGTAAAAAGCTGAAAATTACGCCAATGGCTATAACGCCACCAACGATGGCGTTGTTTTTAACTTCGTCGATAGAAGCCTTTATGAAAATGGACTGATCGGTAAGTACATCCATCGCAACTCCTTGAGGTAGCTTGGCCAGGATGAAATCCGTCATTCGCAGGTGTTGACGTTGATTGTTCTGGTTTCCTTGTCCCTGGCTCCTTCCGAACTGGAATTTCGGTTTGGGTTTCGGCTTTGGTTTACCGGTTTCGGGATCCAGATTGGCCATGTATTCCTGTTGAGCGGGCAGTCCGAATAGCCGATTTCGAACTAGGCGAGCGACGTCGACGATGTTCGCGTCGGCTTCCTTATAGATTTCGACTTCTATGCTTTCCACGCCATTGACGCTCGTGATGATTGCGCGCTCCTCGTGGCTCCGCTCCACGGTAGCGACATCGCGGAGCCGGATATCGACGCCATCCTTGCGGACAATAGCTATGCTGGCTATTTCCTCGAGCGATTGAAACTCGTTCAAGGTGCGAATCAAGTAGCGGGTCTCGCCTTCATCCAACTGGCCTCCTGGCACATTGACATTGTTTTGAGAGAGTTTCGTATTCACCTGTTGAATATTCAAATCGAGAGATACGAGCTTATGCTCGTCTATGTTGACTTGATACTCTTCTTCCAGACCGCCCTTCACTTGTACGGCGGCAATTCCCGATTCGCCCTCCAGATCACGTTGAATAATGTCCTCCACAAACTCTCGAAGCTCGTCGAGCGCCATGATTTCGCTAGTCAGCCCGACACGCATGATGGGATCCAAGGTTGGATCGTATCGGAGAATGAGGGGCCGAGTTGCTTCCAGCGGAAGACGCACGCGATCGATCTTCTCGCGGATCTCCTGAGCTATTTCGTTCATATCCGAATCCCAGGAAAATTCCATGACGATGTCGGATTGCTCGGCTCGGGAAATAGAGTTGATGCGTTCGAGATTGGATACAGTCGCGAGTTGCTGCTCGAGAGGTTGCGAAATCTGAGTTTCCACTTCCTGAGGAGCCGTCCCAGGATACTCGGTTCGGATCGTCAGGCTCGGATAGGAGATATCCGGCATCAGCGTGAGCAGCAACTTCTGATAGGATACGAAGCCGAACACGCAAACGGCTATGACGATCATCAAGATCGTAATGGGTCGCCGAACGGCTATATCAAATGCGGTCGATTGTTTCATTGCCCCCTGAATCAATCGCTATTTGAATCGAAAGCTTTTAGCTTCCTTCACCTTGGCCGCCCTTGGCTCCGGTTGTTTGCTCTTGAGTCACTACATTGACTTTCGCGCCGTCTTTCAGAGCGTTGTGACCGAGCACGATAATGGAGTCGCCGCTTTCGATACAGCTTAAGGACTCGACATACTTCTCATTCGAATAGCCGAATTCGAATGGCTGCTTTTGAGCGATCGATTCTTCGACTTTGAATATGAATGTCCGCTCGCCTTCATGAACGATCGCGCTCTTCGGAACGAGGACGACGCCTTCCTTTGTATCCAGGATAATCTTTACGCTAACGAACATGCCTGGATAGATAGGCATCGAGTGATCCGTGTTAACGGATACTTTCACCCCCATCGTCCCACTGGTCGAATTTATTGCTGGGCTCACCAGTTTGACCGCGGCCGGATAGGATACGCCCTCGATGATTTCCGACTCGATGGATGCGTTTAAGCCTGGTCGGATGGAGGGAGCGTGTTGTCCAGGAACATTGACCATGGCAAATAGATCGTCTGTATTCAACAGGGAAAACAAGGGGCGGCTTTCCGTTACCCTTTCTCCGACTTGGGTTGAGCGTTCTGAAATAACGCCGGACACGGGAGCGCGAACAATCGTATCCTCTAGTCGGAGACGAGCCCTTTCGTAAGCGATTTCCGCTTGTTCGAGATCGAAAACCTCGGTGTCGTATTCTTGTTGGTTGATGAGATTCCGGTCGTAGAGATCCTGGGTACGCTCGAATTTGGATTGCAGGTGCTTATATCGGGATAGGGCCTCCCGCAAATTCACTTGCTGTTCCTCGTTTTCCAGCTGGGCGATCACTTGGTTGCGCTCAACAGGGTCGCCCACCTCCACAAGTACGTCCACGACAAGCCCGATCGATTCTGGGAATACTTTTACAGCGCTCTCGGTTTCCAGTACGGAGTCGAATTCCAGGTAGGAAGCGATTTCCCCTTTGTTGGCGATCGCGACCTTTACTGGGATATCTACAGCTTCCGTTTCTTTGGACTTTTCCTCATCTTCATCTTTCTTTTGGCCGGATGGATTGCAGGCAACAATAGATAGCGCCAGGAGACCAATACCAAAATGGGCGACTGAGCGACGAGCTTTCGACCGGAGGAGCTTATTTGACTGCATGATATCGCGGCCGCTAATCGGGAACCCCGAATGCTGCCTAGTAGGTAAGGGATAGGGTGATACTCATTCATACCCTAACTTGTCCACATAAGTTTCATATTTCTGAGGTGGGAAATAGATCATCAACAGTCTAGCAGGGTTGGTGGCCCGTGGGAGTGTCCAATGGGAAGATCTCTGGATTTTAACAGAAGGGCTGACTATCCGGTTTGTAAAATACCCTCCCTGGATTGCAGGACACCCGAAAAAGCCCGTTAGTCCGCCGATTTTGCCTTCAGCAAAGCAACGTGCACTTTGGCGACTCTACCCATATAGTTGTCTACAAAATGATTGTTTGCGGCCAAACGAAGGTGTTTTTCAGCCAGTTCGCCTTTTCCGAACGCCTCGTAGTAGAGCCCAAGATAGAGATGGGCGTAACAAAGCGATTGTCGCGTGCCTGTCGCGGTCGCGGCTTCAAGGACGATTTCAGGCGTAGCTTCGCCTGAGAATAGCTCCCAAATCTGGCTCATAGGCACCCGATAGTCACGGGCGATAGGGATTAGCGATTGCTTGGCTGCTGCGATACCATCCACACGCGCTTTGCAGAGGAAGTGCCACACCGCGTTTTCCACATCTTGAGGATTCACGGTTTGGTGAAGCTCGAACTGGGCGACTCCTTTGGCGAATTCACCCGCATAGTAGTAGCTGATACCTCTCTGCCAATGGCGTGGCTCCTGACTGGGAATCAATTCAATTACGCGATCGAAATCGGCGATGGATTGCTTGATATTACCCAGGTAAAAGTGGGTTGCGCCTCGAGCTTGAAGGAGTCTGGGGGAATTTGGCGACTCGCTGATAGCCTCATCCAGGAAGTTCAATCGCCCCCTTAGCTCATCAAGAAAATCCGTTTTGGAAGCATCCTGGGACAAGGAATTCTCCATAGCGATGATCGCTGAAAGAGCGGCGATAAGTAGCCGGAATCTTCGAAGTCTAGCCATCTTGAGGGAGCATGGATCAAGGATGCTGCCTTTAGCAAGGCGCAGGGCACAACTTCAAGGCAGCTGAGCTTAAGTATTTTGGGCTAGTTTCGGAGCCCGGCGAGGGCTCGATTAGCCTCAATCATGCAATCGGGCCATTTAGGAGCGGGCAGTTTTCCCAAGAAGAATTTGTAAAGTTCTTCCTGTTCCTTGATTGAGCGATCCACGAGCTTGGCGAGCTCGGATATCTCGGGCTGGCATTTTTGGGCTGCTTCGTGGAGAGCTTTACGCTCCTCGTGGGGTGGGATTGGCTCGGAACCAGAGCTGTAAAGGTTGATTCCCGCGTTTTCCCAGTCGATCGTAAATCGCTTTATTGCAACTTCTTCCCCGCTCGTTTTCGCGAGTACGGCCTCAATTTTCGATTGAAGCGCCAAGCGCTGCTTTTCCCATTTCCTGAGTAAACGCCGCTTATCCTTTGGTTGCATGCTGAATTGTTCGGCGCTCAGGAAGCCAATCTTAAGTCAAAAGCCATGATTTTTGAGGGATTTCGCTCATCCACTGCTCGACAGAAGCGCCTATTTTAACTTAGGATTGACGGATTGCCCTTTAGTTAACGGCTCGTGGATCAGAAAAGGCTTCCGAAGTTTTGGCGAGCAATCGTATAATTGTGCGTCTAGAAGCAGTACGGAATGGAGTTTGGAAAAGGCAAAGTCGGATACGTTACTCTCGTGGGTAGACCGAATGCTGGCAAATCCACCTTGCTTAACCGTCTCTTGGGGTATCGTCTCTCGGCGGTCTCCTCGAAGCCTAATACGACTAGAAAGCGATGGCTTGGAATTGTTACGGGCGAGGATTCTCAGATCATATTTGTGGATACGCCAGGCGTTCATCGAGCCTTGAACCGCATGCATCGTTCAATGAGAAAAACTATAGAGGATGAAAGCGACAATGGGGATGCGATTATCTGCATTTGCGATCCTACCAGGAAATTCGGCAGTGAAGATCGCATGGCCGCGGAATTGGTTCGCGATAGGAAGGGACCTGCTATACTCGTAGTAAACAAGACGGATACGGCGGATCGAGAGAAGATCGATGAGGCCACTTCCAGGTATCTGGAATTTTCGGGTGACCTTCCCGTAATTGAAATTTCCGCGCAAACGGGAGAAGGGCTTGCGGATTTGCTCAGCGAATTGAAATCGTTGATGCCGGAAGGACCCTTCCTATTCCCAGCTGACCAAGTAACGGACTCGATTGAACGGGAAATCGCCGAGGAGTTAATTCGGGAAACGGCGATCGAATCGCTCCATGAAGAACTGCCTCAATCGATTTCTGCGTTGCTGGAATCCTGGTCGGATACAGGCAAGAAAACGCGAATACAAGCCTCGATCGTAGTGGAGAGGGAAAGTCAGAAAGCAATAGTCATAGGAAGGGGAGGTCAGGTCATCGAGAAGATAAGAAAATCGGCCCGAGAAAAGTTGATGGCTATGACGGATACATTTGTTGATCTAAAATTGCGGGTAAAAGTGGTGAAGGACTGGCAGAACAAGAAGCAGTTCCTGGAGGAGAATAGGATAGTCGATATGCCCTGACAGGTGGTTTGGCGTAAAGCGGTTTTAGCCACGGAGGATCGGCTCGATCCTCCAAAGCCCCAATCGGAGGATCTAGCTGGTCCTCCCTACGTTCAAAAATTGGCAAACCAAGTTTATAAGTGCGAGTCGCTTGAGCAGCAGGCCGCTAGCTCTAGATAACCAAACCGGAATTACTTAGCCCGATAATAGCCGCCGAGTTCGGAGGCGAGATAGGCAAAAGTTACGTAAACTGCCGTGCTTTGATTGATGCGCCTAGGTTCAATCTTATCGATGGTGTCGTTGGCGGTATGGTGCAAATCGAAGTAGTCCTCGGTAAACATATCGAGTCCCGCTACTGGTACACCGATATTGGCCATGGGAGCGATATCAGGACCGCCTCGGGATTTAGCTCTTCCCGGTTGAACGCCAAGCGGTTTAAGGGCGTCGCGAATAACTGAAAGCGTTGGCTCTAGAGGATTGCCGACCCCTACGTTGAACGTTTGGATAGGGCCTTGACCGGCGTCCGCTTCAGCAGCGATTATATGCCGATCGAGATCGTCACGGTTATTCTTGACGTAAAAGTTGCCGCCATAGATTCCGATTTCCTCCGCTCCGAAAAGGACGACTCGGATCGTTCGCTTCGGCGGGGAAGGTAGCTCGCGAATTAGCTTCGAGGCTGCCATAACTACGCCGACGCCAGCCCCATCGTCAATGGCTCCCGTTCCGAGATCCCATGAGTCGATATGCGCTCCCATGAGAACGATCTCCTCGGGTTTCTCGCTGCCCGTGATCTCGGCGATGAGATTCTGACTGGTAACCGTTCCCAGTTGTTTAGGCGTCAGGACAAGCTTGATACGAATCGTTTCAAAGCGTTCGCTCAGCCGGTCCAATTGCAGAGCGTCCGGCACAGAAAGGGCGGCAGCTGGGATGGGAGTGACGTCTTTCTGATAACGCGTCGCTCCTGTGTGGGCAAGTCGTTCCGTCGAGGTTCCGGCTGACCGCATTAGAAAGGCTACGGCCCCGCGCTTCGCTGCTTCTGAAGGTCCATTTCCTCTGATCGGACCCGAGATCTTTCCATATTGTCCGATCCCCATTGGTTGAGTAACGACAGCGATTTTTCCATTTAGAGAGCCTGGCGGCTGCGATTCCAGAGCTTCAGCTGACTTAAACAGAGCGATTTCGGCTTCGATTCCCTCGGGCGGGGTAGCCACGCTGCCGCCTAGAGCGGTGACGACAAGATTTTGAGGGGCGGGGGCGGTGACAGCTGCCGTTTCTTTTCCGCGCTCCCACCCTCGATCGACGGGGAACGATTCTGTCCAAATCTTATCGAATCCGTATTCCCGAAAGCGTTTCGTGGCCCATTCAACGGCCCGCCTCTCATCCTCAGATCCGTAGAGGCGTGGGCCGATCTCTGTCGTGAGGTCCGTTGCAATTTCGAAGGCCAATCCGCTGTCCATGGCTTTTTGGGCCAGACGCGATGCCGTCCGAAGAGCTTCTTCGTTTCCCGAAGCGGGAAGGAATAGAGCAAAAAAAATCGATAAGAGTGAGAGGGCGCGGGCAATCTTCAAAGTCACAATGGACTTGGATAGGTCCCGGGTAATTGAAGGCGACTCTATTTTTCAGGGTTGTCTTCCGTCTCCCCTTCGATGCCCACCGTTTCGAGGTCCCCAATATCCACGGTGCCAGTACCAAAGTGCGTTCTCGATTTGGCGTACTTTTCAAGACTTGTCCCGTAGTATTCGCGGGCCGCCCTAGCCAACGCAGGATAAGCGTCTACAAAGTTAGTCCCGATAGCGGGGACGCTGAAGCGCGTCGTCCATAGAAGCTCTTTCTCTTTATTTTCTCTTAGCTTCTCGTAGTCGTAGGCCATCATAATGATGAAATAACGCTCATCTTCGAGCTCTATACGGAGATCGAATTCTTCTGTCTGGTTGAGATTCTTGCGATTGAGGGCCCGCCCGATTCCCAAGCGTCTGTTATCCATGGAATTCGCGTGCTTGGCTACATTGGCTCGCGCGACGTCATCGAGGTCGGATATTTCGTCAAAGGCATCATTATAGACCTCTGTGAATGTTTCTGGGTCGGCTTGGTCCGCATAGGGATCGGTTCCTTCGAGCATGAAGAGTTCTTCCAGATCCTGCTCGACCATAGTGGAACCGTAGTGAACGACTATCAGCAAATCTCCTTGCTCTGGTGAAGCGGAAGGGTAGTAGTTCCGGTCCTTCATGTTTTCGGCCAGTGTGTCCACGACTTCCTCGAAGGTCGGTACGGTCAGGCTCTTGTCTTTGAAGCCCGCGCCGTAGGACTTGCCTTTAATGAAAACGTAGGTCTCGTATTCAGCCCCATTTTCCGATTCTTTTCGTTCGTTGTAGCTAGTGGAGGCTTCTGAATCGATAAATACTCTAGCAGTCCTGGCCCCATTGGTCTCGCTGGTAAGGGAGAAGCAAGTAATAGCCAACGCTCCCAGAGAGATTTTCATGTTTCTGGGAATCGGGCATTGGAGGCCCCTGTTTAGATTCAGTACCTTATTCATTTTGCAAGCGGTCAAAGTTGAAGATGAATCAGTTGGACGGGAAGCCAAATATCATAATCCGCGTAAACGGCTTGGTTCTGGCTGCCTTAAGTATACAAACGCTCTCTGGGTGGAATGGTTACGCTAAGACGTCGTTTCCTGCAAGACTGAAGGCGTCGAAGCTGGCAGCTTGCCAAATTGAGGATCCCGCTCTAAAGATCGAATTATGAGACGCTTTTCTCCTTTTGCGGTATTCTTCGCGGTTTCATTCTTCTTTTGGGAGCCGAAAGCAGTGGCCGCTGAGGCTGAGTGGAGTTCGGATGGAAGTATCGTTTTGGACAATGGAGACGCTCGCGTTGTCATCTCTCCAGAAAAGGGCGGGCGGGTGATGGAATATTCGTGGAAAGGCAAGAATGCCTTAGAGCCGGTGGAGGCCGGGTCGGGAAGATTCGATATTGGCCCGGAGAAAGTGATACCCAAGCGCAGAGAGCTTTGGGAAGGCCCTTGGAAAGGGGAAACAACCGGCGGGCTTTCGGCCCGAGTAACAAGCGTTGAGCATGAGGCGACAGGCGTCCAGTTGGTTCGCGATTATGCTTTAGACTCTAACGGTAGTCGTTTCATCGCTACACAGACGATCGTCAATATCTCGGATAAGCGAGTCCATTGGAACCATTGGAGCCGTACCTTTGCTAAAGGTGGCGGCATATGCCTGGTTCCGCTTTCTGAATTTTCCGCGTATCCGAATCAATATATCATGTATCAAGGCGATGGTCGAACGATCGATTATCGGCCCGAGGATCCGAACATAGAGATCAGGGACGGATTTTTTATTCTAAAAGGACCGCCTCGCTTTCCCAAATTGGGGCTCGATTCCCACGAAGGATGGATGACTTATCTATCGCCCAACGACTTGGCGTTCATCAAAAAATTTCCAACGTATCCAAATCGTCGTTATTGGGAGATGATTGGGATGACGATATCGCTTTGGTATGTTGAGAATCGCGCGTCCGATAGTCTTAGCACATGCGAGTTGGAGCCAATTGGCCCCAGGGAAGATATTGGCCCAGGCCAGTCCGCTTCGTTCACTGAAGAATGGTTTCTGGAGGATTACCGATTCCCCGAGGATGACCCGGCAATCGACTTAGACGATATCGAAGCGATGTCGCTACTCACCATGCGAAAAGCCCGTTAGCATGAGCTAACGGGCTTTCATAATAAAACTCGTCTGTTTTCAGTTTAGAAGACTGAAGTGAAACGGCTGTTTAACCTCTACGACTACGCCCTTTCCGTTCACTGTTGGTGGCGAGAACTGCCATTGTTCCAAAGCGTCCTGAGCGACTTCAAGCAGCCGAACGTCGATTTCACCTTTAACATGATCCACATGGGCTAGGCGTACCTTTCCCTTGGCATCGATAAAGAAGCGAAACACTCCTACGGTATCGTTGTTCTTCTCGATCCAAGAACGAGGCGCTCTTGGTTTAACGACATGGACGGGCTCAGGGAAATTGTCCAATTTGTCGACCTCCGCGATCTTGATTGATTGGGCGGGATCGTAGTTAGAGCCCAAAAGCATGTAGTGGTTTAGACCGGCGGACATATCGAACGAGATGACGTCCGATCCTGCCTCGAAGTTTACTCGAATGGGGACCACCAATGAGATAGGTTTCCCGTCCTTTTTCGGCGGTGCGAATTCCCACGCATCGATTACCCTCTCCACGGCTTCGGCAAAATCCTTGTGATTGGCTTCAGTGACAAGCCAATCCCGTAGCTCGCCGTCGTGGTGCAGTTCCAGAAGCATGTCTACGCGTCCTCTGGAATATCCAGCGTTTCTCAGATTCTCTGGAAAAAGCGGCTGTCGAACGACCTGAATAAACAGATCGACGTCGTCGCTGGTTAGATTTGCTTCATATGTGTATTCCCCTTGTTCCTCATTCCCTAAAGTGGGGCGAACGAGGCACGAGAGAAACAATAGTAGTGCAACTGCTCTTTTCATGACTCATTAATATTACGAGTTGTTACTATGCAGTTACCTTCTACTGCAAAGGGTCAATTTTAGGACTTTTTGTCTCAATGGCAATCACAACCTGTCCGACTTGCGCGGTCCTGAATGGGTTCCTTTGAATCGATTATCCACGAAATAACGCTGGCCTTTCTAGCGAAGGCGACTATCAGAACCGGAACGCGTGAATACTTGATTGTGGCTTCTTACGAGCGTTCTTTCGCAGGGTGAGTGCCGCGCAGGTAGCGGCGATGGTTCCTGCGAAACTGTTAATCGCAAAGTCGATGTAGCTCGGGTCCCTGGTAGGAAGATGGACCTGCAACAGTTCGATGGCGAAACTTAGAGCGCTCGAAAGCAGAGCTGCGCTGAGCATTAGAGTTAAGCGATTTCCCATGCGTCGGTTGAGAAGAATGGCGATGGCGAATCCTGCTGGCAGAAAGCCGAAAAGATTGATCGCCATGTCGTAGGTTTGCCTCTTTTCAGGATCATTTAGGGTGCCGATAGGGGTAAACCGCTTTGAGTCGGGAGTTTGAAACCGTCGAGGTATGAATAACGGGGCGTCAATACTAGCTAGGTTTGGAACTTGGTCGATGAATCGTTGGGTGAATCGGTAGCTCAACGTCGCCGAATGAGGATCTTCATCAAGTTCTTCTTGCCCAAGGGTTCGATTGTATAAGGCGAAGCGAGACAAGGACCCGAACCAAGGCAATTCACCTGTGGCATTATTGCCCATGACTAGGCGTGCCGTAACCGAGGAACGGGACTCAACTAATTGATAGGGGCGTGATTCTGCCAGCTTTCCGTTAACAAATACGCCGGTCCTCTCTCCGTCGTAATTGATCGCCAAGTTTATGGTCGTATCCTTTTCGAAAATATTCGAAACACCCATCTCTCGATAGGGCCGCCCCTGGTATCCCTCAGAGCGGCGACTCCTGATGACGAGGTGATTCTTCCATTGGGCGAGAATCAGCGGAGGCTGGATTCCGTTGTCGTCCAGCTCAAGTATTGTTCCCTGCCCCAGAGGCCATCGGCTCGGCGTAAGCTGGAATACAATCGTAAAAGGACTCTCGGAAGCGAAGAAGAAGGGATCGTTGGTATAGGCGATCCCGCGTTGCCAGTAGTGGCGTTGCTCGCTTTGTCCGTGGAATATCAAACTGGATGTTTCAGGATCGAAGGCCACGTCGTTGCGAGAATAGAAATTGAATGGCCGCAAACCAAAGCCGAGAGTAACTAGAATCGCGAACCAGGCGAGTAGACGTATCGAGTTGCTAGCCTTCATCTTGCCCTGATGCCTTCAGCTCAATCACGAGAGTCATTTCGTTTGATCCTGGTGTTCATTGCAAGCTCGGCCAGGTAATCGGGAGAATTTGCTTTCAACTCTTTGCGGGCTCCTCTCTTATCCATTTTGTTTACAAATCGGGACGGCATGAGATTAACCCAAAAACGGAATTTGAGAAAACGCCTTTTTGCAGCGGCCTTCGCGGTCGTTGCCATCAACGCCATATCGGTGACGTTTCTCGGTTGTTCATCTGAAAAGGCTTCGGACAGCTCTGAGAAACGCTCCAGCGACAATTCGGAGAGTACTGGAGCCAAAGTGGCTGCTTCGGCAGAGCACCCGGATTGGTATTTGACGGAAACCTGCCGAGAATGTCACGAAGCTGAATACAATGATTGGTTAGGAAGCCACCACCATCTGGCCCATCGGCGACTCGATCCGGAGAAAGATCTGGAAGCCTTTTCCCAAGGAGAGGTCGAAGACCAAGCTGGAAGAATCTATCGATTGCGCGGGACGGATACTGATTTCAGTATCGAGGAGGTGGGCTCGGGCCTTCCCAGCGAAGTGGATTCCGTCATAGGGGAAACGCCGATCCGCCAGTACCTAGTCTCCTTTCCAGAGGGTCACTACCAAATTCAAGGTCTGACCTGGGACCCTCACAAAAAGCAGTGGTTTAATGTATTTGGAGATGAAGATAGGAACCAGGGAGATTGGGGGCACTGGAGCCAGCAAGGAATGAATTGGAATTCGAACTGCGCTTGGTGCCACATGACCGACTTCAAGAAGAATTACGATTTACGGGCCGGATCTTATGACAGCGAGTGGAAAATTGAGGGGATCTCTTGCGTGCAGTGCCATTCTGGAATGGAGGAGCATGTGGCCGCTGCCCGAGCGGGAAATTATGAACCAACGGAAACTGAGCTGAATATCGAATTGGCTATGGATAACTGCGCTAGTTGCCATGCGCGGCGAGAGGAGTTGACAGCCAACGGCTTCAAGGCGGGAGAAAAATTCGATGACCATTTCCGCTTGGTGCTTCCCGATCTTCCGAATGCTTATTTCGTAGATGGCAAAGCCAACGAAGAGAACTACGTTTTCGCATCGCTTAAGATGAGTCGGATGGGGCACAAGGGTGTCAGCTGCTTGGATTGCCACAACGCCCATTCGCATGAGACTATCCTGCCGATTGAGGACAATTCGCTTTGCATGCGCTGCCACGCTACCGGCCTGAACGAGGCTACGATTGTGGATCCGGTTACCCACAGCAACCATCCCCTGGAAAGCGCGGGTAACCAGTGCGTGTCGTGCCACATGCCCACCCGCCTCTACATGCAACGGGATGCTCGCAGGGATCACGGCTTCACCATTCCGGATCCGCATATGACCATTGAGTATGGTGTTCCCAATGCCTGCCAGGCGTGTCATGGAGATAAGCCTGTTGAATGGGCTAGGGATGCTGTTGAAAGCTGGTTTCCTAACTCCGAACGAAGACAGGAGTTGAGAGAAAGGGCCCGGGTATTGGATGCTTACTACAATGGCGATTCTGACTCGTGGGCGGAAGTGCATGGCTTGTTGCAGAAAGAGGAAAACGTGTATTGGCGATCGGCTTACTTGAGGATTCTCGGGGCAATGGCGCCAGGTACGCCTGAAAGTCTGGACGCCGCTTTGAAGGGGATGAAATCGAAGTCGCCGGTGGAGCGGGAATCGGCATTGAGAATTCTTTCGAACCGAGGAGACAGGCTTTCTGATATTCAAAGAGCGTTGTACGATTCTTCTAGACTGGTTCGCAACCAGGCTGCGGATACGCTTTCGATGATGTATAATCCGAGCCAAAGCGCTTTTCAGGAGTGGTTGGAGTATGCTGAAGCGAATGCGGATCGGCCTGCTGGAGCCCTGAGACGGGCAGAGCTTGCCGTTAAGCAGAGAGATATCGCCCTAGTTAAGCAACTAGCGGAAAAAGCTGCTAGTTTCGATCGAAACAATGCCCATCTTCTTTACGACATTGCTATCATGTTTGCTCGAGTAGGGGATCTGGATGGGGCGCTGAGAAAAATCTCGAATGCCAAGCTTATCGATTCCTCTTTGGGGATTCTCTGGTTTGGAGAGGGGCTGCTGTATGCGGAAAAAGGTGACACTCAACGTTCTATTGAAGCGATGGAGGTAGCGGTCGAGAAGGACGTTAGCCAGGATCGCTGGTGGTACAATCTTGGGGTTGGCTACCTGCAAACCGGCCAAAACGCTAAGGCGACGGAAGCGCTGCGAAAGGCGTTGAGCCTGAATCCAGAACAGCCCCAATACCAACAGGCTTTAGAGAGCGTCCAATAGAATGCTCGCTTAAGCGGTTTGGAATAGATCCCCAATGAATTCCATGTCGTCGCCGCTGAGCTCGCGTTTTACAGCAACTAGATTCTGCTCTACTTGCGGCCGGTTTCGGAAGCCTGGAATCACGCTGGCGACATTCGGATAATTAAGAATGAAGCGCAGGGCGACGCTGGGAAGCGTGAATTCATCGTCGCCAAATCGGCTTTTCAGAGCGTCCAGCTTGATGTCGATCGATCGAAGAGAATCGTTCGAAAATTTCCGCGAGTTTCGCCGATGGTCGCCCGCTTCGAACAGAGGAGCATCCTTGCCATAGTATTTCCCCGTCAATACTCCCTGATTGAGGGGGCTAAAGGCGATGAATGACAGCCGATTCTTTTTCATTAGCTGCCCCACCAAACCGTTTTCGACGACAAACTTCGTATCCATCATGTGGGCCCAGCTTTGCAGAACGGTGGGTTTTAGAACGGGCACGGCTTTCTCGAAATGGCTGGTTTTGTAGGCGGATTGGCCGATGAGGAGGATCTTTCCTTCTTTTTGCAGTTTCCGCATCATTGCCGCAGCAGGCTCCAGGTAGCGATCGTCTTCGCCGAAGTCCCCGTGGTGCAGGTAGTAAATGTCAATATAGTCGCGCTTTAGATTTCTCAGCGACTTTTCGCACTGGCTTCTAATGTTTTCGGGCGTATAAGCGTGCTTAGGTCCATTAGAGTGAAATCCCACTTTGGAGGAAATAATGAAATCTTCGTTTTTTTCTCCAAGGCGATCTAGGATGTTCGCCAGGAGTATTTCGGCCCGACCGTTCCCGTAAACGTCTGCATTGTCGAAATGGTTGACGCCTTTCTCGATTGCTAAAACGACTGCTTCCTCCGCTTCACTTGGGTTTACCGGCGCCCATCCAGAATCGTGCCCGCTCTTGGTGTTCAAGCCTCCTAGGGTCCAGCAACCGAGACCGATCTCCGATACTGAGATATCACTGTCACCAAGAATACGATACTCCATAGTAAGTGGAGATGTGGGTCAGTCGATCTTGATTGGCTCAAGTGGCCTAGGATCGACGACTTTCAGACTCGGCTCGTTTTCAATCAAAGCTTCGGCGAACCAGGCCCGAGCGCCCGGATCGCCATGAGTGAGCACAATGGTGTCGGGGCACGTGGAGAGAGCGAAGGCCAATAGCTCGTCTCTGTCCGCGTGACCGCTCAGTTCAAATCGTTCTATTTGGGCTCTAATAGGCGTTTGATAGTCGATTGCTTCAAAAAGGAAGGTTTCTCCAGGCTTACTTTCGAGAAGCTTGCCTCCTGGAGTGTCCGGGTCGCAATAGCCGACGAAGCAAACCGCATTTCGACCCTGGGCTACAAGGGAAGCGGCTAGGATGTAGCTAGGTGTACGTTCGATTAGCATCCCGCTGCTGACGATGTAGATCCCTTGTTGCGGTGGCTCTTTTCCGGGCTTTAATTGCCGAGGCGGTTGCCTTAGGCGAAGCTCTTTGATTGTTCTCCTCGAAAATTTTGCTTGGCCGGTACGTTTTGATATTTGGTCGAGATGATCGGCGACCGCAAGGCCCAAGCCAGCGCCGAATACGGGGCATTCTGGAATATCCCCCGATTTGCGAGCTTCGTTGATAATCGTAAGTATCTCCTGCATTCGTCCTAGGGCAAAAACGGGAATGAGAACCGATCCTCCTCTTCTCAGAACGTTGCGGATTGTAGAAAGGAGGCGGTCGGTCTCCGAAGCTCGGGTTTTGCCGGGCTCTCTTTCGGTTTCCCCGCGAGTGGTTTCCAGTATGACGGCATTAAAACGTTTGCTTTCCGGGAAGTGGGCTCCAGAGAGCGTTTTCTGGTGATCGAACAAGACGTCGCCGGTAAAGAAGTAGCGCTTGTTTTCGCATATGACTTCAACGCCTCCGGCGCCGGCTATATGGCCGGCTTGGTGAAGTACCGTTTTCAGTTCTCTGCTGTTTTTCGATAGGTTCGAGACCTCCTCGAATGAAACCGTCTCGAATCTCTCTGCAACGCGATCCACGTCATCGTGAGTGAAAAGCGGATACTCGGTAATATTCTGCTCAGCCCGTTGCCGCTTCATCACGTTACAAGAGTTGTGTAGCATGCGTTCGATCAGCATCTGACTAGATTGGCTCATGATCGTTCGAGCTTCCGGGTGTGCTTGCATCAGCAGGGGCAAAGATCCGATATGGTCAAGATGGCAATGGGTGATCAATATGAGATCGATTTCGATGTTCTCGATAATGGAGAAATCGGGAGTGGCTATCGAGCCTGCAAGTTTCGGGTTTAGTCCACAATCGATGATCAGATTGAATCCATCGATTTCGACGTAGAGGGAATTGGCGCCAATGCCTCCCTCGCGATTTAGGTCCGTTAAACGCATTCAGCTTTCTTTCGAGCAAATCTTCTCGACGATACGGGCTGCAGCCATCATACCAAAGGTGCCCGTAATGTGGGCAGCGGCTCCGTAGCCGCCCGAGCAGTCGAGCCGTCGGCTAGTGGGCAGCTCGCCTTCACATAAGTCAATCTCGGCATATCGAGCCGCTTCCGGGGAAAACACGCATTCGATTTTGAAGCGTCGTCTGCGTTCCCTAGGGTATCCATAATCCTGACGCATCTTTTTCCTGACTCTTTGCAGGAGCTTGTCGTTGTAAGACCGAGTCAGGTCGGTTATTCGTATTTGGCTTGGGTCAATTCTGCCTCCGGCGCTTCCCGATACGATAATGGGTATCTTCGTTTTTCGGCAGCTGTCGATCAACGCGCATTTATGCGTAACGCTGTCAATGGCGTCCATCGCGTAGTCGTATTGGATATCCAGCAAGCGGTTCGCAGTCGCTTCCGTGAAAAACTTGGCGATGGCCCGAATCCGGATTTGGGGATTAATGAGACGGCAGCGATCCGCCATGACGTCGACTTTCGGCTTTCCTACCATTCCGTCCAAGGCGTGGATTTGCCTGTTGATATTGCTCTCGCAGATGTCGTCGAGATCCACCAGCGTTAGCTCGCCCACGGCCGAGCGGGCGAGCGATTCGGCAACCCAAGAACCGACACCGCCAATCCCTACGATGATGACGTGGGCGGCTCGTAGACGCTCGAGTGAGCCTTTTCCGTAAAGCCGCTCGATCCCGCCGAAACGGAATTCATTCTGAAGGGTTATGGGCTGCATTCTTTCTTGCGGCTTTAAGCGCGAGGAAAATGGATGCAAGGTTGAAACTTGGAGATGCCTTGACTTGGGACTAACTGAAGCCAATTAATCCGCGATCATTGGGCTGGTGTCCCGCTGGAAATATGGAAGAGATGCTCACGGAGTTCGTTCGGGGATTGCCCTTGATAGCCTTGCTCGGAATCATCGCAGTTTGCCTGACGGCGCTGGGCAAAGGTGCCGATATCCTTGTAGAAGAAGCGGTAATCTTGTCGCTGAGACATGGTATCAGCAAAGTAATTATTGGAGCTACTATTGTTAGTCTAGGAACGACGCTCCCGGAAGTAACGGTATCGGTAATGTCGGCCATTGAGGGGAAACCAGATTTGGCCTTGGGTAACGCAGTAGGCTCTGTGATTTGCGATACGGGTTTGATTTTGGGGGTGGCTGCTCTGGTGGGGCATGTGCCGATCGATCTGTATTTGATGCGTCGGCAGGGACTGCTTTGCTTGGGCTTGGGGTTCTTGATAATCATCGTCTGTCTCCCGTTCAGCAATCTGGGATCAATATTTGTCGAGGGAGGCAGATTCCCGCAAACAGCGGGGTTCTGTTTTCTGGCGATCTTAGCCGGCTATCTTTGGATCTCCGCTCGTTGGGCCAAGAATGTGGAAAGCGAGTTTGGAGTGGAATCGCATGAGAAAGGATCCACCTGGGTCATTATCACAAAGATCATCTTTGGTCTCGCAGTAGTGATTTCCACTTCGCACGTTCTGATTCATGCCGTCGAGGAAACGGCAATTCGAGCGAATGTGCCACAATCAGTAATCGCGGCGACCTTGGTGGCCTTTGGGACATCGCTGCCAGAATTGGTAACCTCAGTCATGGCAGTGCGAAAGGGTCATGGCGAATTGGCGATTGGGAATGTGGTAGGAGCGGACATTCTGAATATCTTGCTTGTTGCGGGAGCATCGGCAGCAGTCACACCTAAAGGACTCACGGCTAGCGCGGACTTTTTTACCCTGATATTTCCGGCAATGATTGTACTGATGCTGATTTTCCAGGCGTCCACCTTTATTTGCACGTCCCGTTTGACGAAATGGACAGGGGCCTGCCTCCTGGGGGGCTACCTTTGCTATTTGGGTCTCAGCATTTGAAAAGCTAGCCTGCTATAGGGAAAAGTCCCACGATAGCCAAACCGTGCGTGGTGCGGATATGGAAACTAGTCCAGCGGTAGAGATTCCCGTTTCGAATTCTTCATCGAACAGGTTTTCAATATGCAAGGAGATAGCGTGCTGGCCGGATATTGCGTAGCGAACGCCCCCATCTACCTGAAAGATCTTTTCGAGCTCGCGCTCGTTGCCAAGGTCTTCGTATTCGCTGCTTTGATACCTCAGGCTAGACCAGACATTGATGGAATCGTTGGGTCGCCAGTCGAAAGTCAGATTGGCTTTGAACGGCGATGCGTGCGGAAACTCGTTTCCGGCTAGGGCAGGGAGGCCGTCAGCTTGTTGTATATCGGATGGAGCGTACACGGCCTGGGCTCTTACGCTTACTGTGTCGCTCAAACGAGATTGCCAATCGATCTCCACACCCTCGACAGAGCTATCGGCTATATTTCTGCGTTGGCCACAAGAACCGCCTCCGGGAACGAAACCGCACAATGGATTGAAACCCGACTCTTTGGAGAGAACGGCATTGGCGATCATGTTGTCCAACGAATAGCGAAAGATGTTGATGTTGAGTGACCAAGCATCGTCAGGGCTGTAATGAAGTCCCGCTTCCCAGCCGAAGTGTTCCTCGGCTGCGAGCTCCGCATTGGATTCGATGATGTCGTTCTTTACGCGAAATGGCCGATAGAGCTCATTGAGAGTTGGGGCCCGAAATCCGCTTGATTGGCGAATCATCCCTCTCAGGTTATCAGAAAAATCATGATACAAAGTTAAATTGTTGGAAAAGAATGACTCGGACTTATCTGGGATTGAGTCGTCTCGAATTTGGGCATCGGTTTCTGCATTCCATTCATTACGGAATCCGTTCCGATCTTCGACCTCATCTAGTCGCAGAGATCCCGTTAATGAGGTGTTGTCTGAAAGCTGCAATCGGGCGGTGGAAAATATGCCGATGAATTCCTGCTCTCCTCCAGCTTCGCGAAGGCGGGTAAAGCCCGCTCCAAGATTGCGGAATTGTTCGGCCACGAATCCATCTGCATCTCGGAAATCGGCCCCGATTGAAAAGTCGTGGGCGTCTTCGATTCGAGTGAAGTAGCGTAGGCTGGCCCCATTTGCCGAAGCAGGCACGTCGAATTGGTTGAGGGCTGGCCGTTCGGAATTCCGATCGTCAGTAACTGCTGTAAACTGATTTTGGAAATCCCGATCTTGGTGATAGACGATCATTTTTAATCCAGAACTGCCGTCATCGAATACCCTAAGGGCGGAGGCGGAAATATCGGTAGCTTCTGTGCCATTTACGGCCAGCGGGGTGCCATTCATGCGATCTTCGTCGAAACGGTTGGCGTTCACCTCGATCCGCCACAAGTCCTCGACCTCGAAGTCGTAGCCGATAGAAAAGGAAGACACTTCGGAGTTCGCCTTTCGATCTACCGATCCACGCTGGTTTTCGCGAAGTGTGTAGAATCCATTGGTTTCGCCTAGGATTCCCGAAAACGAGAGTGATGAGTGATCGTCTGTTTTCGAATTAGCGAAGAGGGAGAACTCGCGTTCGCCATCGGAACCGACGGTAGCCTTGGTGTGGAGCCCGAGGGTGTGTTGTCGGAGGGATTTCATGGAAATCCTCCCCCCTGTGCCATAGTTGCCCCAGGACTCGCTGTCGCTGGATGGACGAATACTGATGGATGACAATGCGGTTGGCTGGTAACGTTGCCAATAGATCCAGCCCCCGAAGGGATCGTTTTGGGGAATATCGTCTAGGGTGACAATAGATCGCGAAGTCGAGTTTATGCCCAAATTGCGTAGGCGCACACCTTGAGTGGTCGGGTGGGCGGCCCGGGTAGGCGTTGTTCGAAAGGCGGCATATCCCGGATATTGCACGAGAGCTTCGGAAAGATCTCGAATCCCGATTCGAGCGCCGCCTATCAGAGTGTTGGCGATCGTTTTGCCCGAATTCGACGAGACGAATTCGGATGGCTGCACTAGCCGGTCAGCATAGATCTCGAACGGAGCCAGCTCTTCGGTAGGCAATTCGACCTGAGCTTTAGCAAGATTGGCGAGTCCGGCGACGATAGTTGTCGCAAGTACGACAGGTTTGTAAAAGAAACGATAAACCATTAGGTGTGCGTATGTAGTTTGATAGCGCCTGAGAGGCGATAGGTCCCTCTTGAAATGCCGAAACTTAGGCAGAGCGACCTCGTAAGGAAAGGGTTTATCTCCAACTACCCATCGGTCAATTGAGAAAAGATAGGTCATAGGTGAATGATTTTGTTCCCTAACTATCTTTCGTTTGCGGCTAAAAGCCACGGGTTTTGTGCAGGTTCAGGAGAGGTCGAAAACTGTAGTATCGCTTTAGCAAAGAAATGAAATAGAACAAATCTTACTTGCTCATTCGTGAGTGTCTTCGCTCTCGTAGCTGCTGTAGCTACTTCAAATGGGGCAGACTTTGATACCTCGGCGGTGGAATGGAAACTCGATGCCGGCCTGGAAGGCGATCGATTCGACAAGGCTTTAGAGGAGCGTCGAAAAGAGGGAATGCGAGTCGTGGATTTGGAACAGTACTCTTCTAGAAGAACGACGAAGCAAGCCGCTCTTTGGGTTAAAGCGATGCCGAGTGATGACCGGGCGCACAGTCGCTAGCTGACAGTCGTCGAGTTTAAGGAAGAGCACGAGAAGAATTTGAGGCGCGGTTTCGTAGCGGTTGATATTGAAGTCGATCGTGTGGGGCGGACACCGAACTTCGGTGGCGTCTGGTTGAAAAGCAATGAAGGTCTCGTAACCGAAATGAAATTTGGGAAGAACGATCTTTTGTTCTCCAACTTCTATGGATAAATGGCGGACTGGGACTTTAGACTAATCGATTTCGAAGCCTACCTAACTCAACGTGGAGAACTGCGTTATGCCGGCAGCTGGGCTTCGGGAGAAAAACGAGTGGAAGCTGAACCAGCCAAAAAGCGGAATTGCGACATCCTCAAGCGGCCTTGCTGAGAATCTTGATAATCTAGTTGGCCGGTTTTTTTGCTCAGGTCAGCCAGTTCGAATAATTTTAAGAGGGGTTCGCTTTTGGCGCGTCCCTTTTGCTTGTTGGTAAAGCAGGATTTATTGAATTGCTCTTGGCCGCTCGATAGCCCCTTTTGAGCCAGTGCCTTACGAGCTTTGGCAATGGGTATTCTTCGCGATCGCCGCGATAATCATAGGAATGAGCAAATGCGGCATTCCGGGACTAGGCATCCTCAACGTCGCGATTTTTCAGAACGTATTGCTTGCCAAGGATGCGACGGGATTCGGATTGCCGCTTTTGGTCGTTGGCGATTTCTGCGCGGTTATTGCCTTTCGGAAACACGCGGATTGGAAGCAAGTGCTGAGATTGATCCCGTTCGCGGCAGTGGGTGTAATCGTAGGGTTCTTTGTCTTGGGATCCATTGACAATGCTCAGGCGCGACTCTTAATCGGAGCATCGCTGGTGATAATGATTGTCTTGCACGTCGCTAACCGGAGGTCGAAAGGACCGAAGGAGTCGGGACTCCTTTCTAGGAGCTTCGCGCCGATGATCGGTGGCATGGCGGGATTCGTCTCAATGATTGCCAATGCTGCTGGTCCTTTAATGACGCTCTACCTGCTTGCCATGCGCATGCCGAAAATGGCGTTTCTGGGAACGAGCGTCTATTTCTTCACGTTGCTCAACTTGTTCAAAATCCCGTTCTTGGTTTCGGTTGACATCATAACCTGGGAAAGCGCAATGGCTAACGTTCGATTGGTCCCCTTTGTCATAGTCGGCGCCCTTGCTGGCTATTATTTCGCTAGGGAAGTAAATCAGAGATGGTTCGAACGCACCGCGTTTTGGCTGACCATTATAGCTGTAGGCTATATGATTTGGAATGCCTTTAAGGAGCTTTGGCGGATGTATTATGCCTAGAAAAAGCGCAAGACAATTGTGGGCCGACAAGCTCAAGGGGAAGTCGACGGAGGCGTCGCAATCGAAGCGACTGCCTGCGATTGGATTGCCCTTTAAAGGGGTCGTTCTAGGAATCGATCCCAGCTTACGGGGCACGGGCTTAGCGGTGCTCGAAATACTAGGGCCGAATAGGCGTACGCTCCTCCATAGCAGGACCGTGCGTATTAAGCCTTCGGTTTCCATGTTCAACTGCCTTGGACAGATTAACGAAAGCGTATCGAACATTTTGAATACGTATTCGATAGATGCCGTGGCGGTTGAGCAAACGATATACGTCCAGAATTTTCAAACAGCTCAGGTATTGGGAGCGGCCAGAGGAGCAGCGATTGCCGCAGCTGCAGTGATGGGAAAACCAATCTACGAATACGCCCCCCTAAGGATTAAGCAAGCTGTTGTGGGTGTCGGTAGGGCTAGCAAGGAGCAGGTCGCCAAAACGGTGATGGGATTGATGGGCATGAGCGACGCGCTAGAGCATGATCAATCCGACGCAGCAGCAGTTGCCCTTTGCCATGCTTTTACTTCATTCGAAGAATAGGTAGGCTCTTCACTTTTTACCTATGTTCCGGTCGTAGATCGCGTACGAGAGCTTCTCCTTCTCGATCGTTTGGAGCTGCTCGTCTACAAAGTCGTGAGCTCGCCTATTTTCCGCATCGGGATCGCAGACAGATCTTAGATCGGCTTCCAAATCACCGGCTACTTTTGGTTCGCTATCGTATAGATTTTCGAGTTCGTCTGGGTCTCTAGCGAGATCGAATAACTGGTGGTGGGCATTGCAATGGTAGATCAATTTCCAGTCGCCTTTTCGTACCATGAAAGCGCTTTCCGAGGCGCCGTGCCCGTGATACTCTGAGAACGCGAAGGTTTCGGGCTCGTCTTTCCCGATTTCGCTCAAGGGTCTCCCTTTCATGCTTGCCGGCCTTTCAGCTCCGGTCGACTTAAAAAACTCAGCTTGAACATCGAGCAAGTTCACGGGGGTCTCAATGCATCCTTTGGTATCGAAATCTGGTCCAGTAGCGAGAATTGGGATACGAGCGGAATCCTCGTAAAGCGAGCATTTCCACCACATTCCGAATTTCCCCAGCATCTCGCCGTGATCTGAGGCGTAGATGAGGTTTGTGGATCCGGAAATTCCTGCTTTATCGAGCGCTTCCATGATTCGGCCCAGCTGCTGGTCTACATAGTCTATGCACGCATAGTATCCACGTCGCAAACCGCGAACTGCCTCCTCTGGAAACGCTTCGACCTGAAAGTGCTTCCGTTGCTCGATGGGCCTCGGGTGCTGGGCAGAATCTGCTTCAGCCCCATATTTCGGCAAATCTTCCGCGAACGCGTATTTGTCCCAGACGCTTTGGTGGCAATAGTTAGGGAAGTGCGGGGCCAAAATGTTGATGGCCATAGCGAAGGGCTTGCCGATTCCACTTGCCTTAGTCTCAAGCCAGTTAATCGCGTTTTCTATGGCGCAGTCGTCATGTGGATACGGATCCTTTTGGGGACCGAATTGCCAGCATCGTTCATCGGCTCCGTGGCGAATCGCCATAGGTCTCCTTGAAATGTTTGTGTCTCCAGGGAAAGCCCGGTCGCCAGTAACTATTTCTTCGCTGTATCCAAGAGTCGACGATGGCGCGTAAGCATCAACTTTGCCCACCATGATGGAGTGTCTCCCTTGTTGGTCGAGTGCTCTTCCCCAAGTTTCGAAATTCGTTGGCAGGTTTACATTGGAGTTATTGTAAGCCTGCGTTTCATGGACGTAACGACCTGCGGTAAAGGCCGCCCTGCATGGCAGGCAAAGGGGAGAGGGACAATAAGCATTACGGTATAGCGCTCCCTGACCCGCCATTCGTTGCATGTTGGGATTGTCGAGGCGGGAGTCTCCATAGGGAGAGGAGAAAAAGGGATTGTGCTCGTCCGACAGAAGAAGAACGACGTTTGAGGGAGTGGGCATATAATTGGGGCTCGATTGGCGACGAGAATAGTTCGTGGGCCGTTCTGGGACCTATCGAGGTACAAGCACGAGGATCAGGTTGCCATTTTGGGATGGGGCGGATGGGCCGCCTAGTATGATTGGTTTACCCCTGTCTTGATTAATGGTCGTATTTAAAAGCATGCGACGCTGATTGGACCATTTGACGCTAAGCCGGACTTTATTCCCAGAGCTTCCTTGAGCATCCAGCTCTACGCGGTGTCCTCCACCGAGGCTCATACCCGCTTTTTCTGGTATGCTCAAACGGGTATTGGACTTCCCTCTCAACTGGTAGGAGCTGTATTTGAAAAGCCGTTTCAAATTGCTTTCGTAGGCCCGTAGAGCAGGATCGACTCCGTCTCCTTGCGAGGAGGCGAAAATGAGCGTGGCGGTGACATTCGTTTGTTGAGCGTGAGCCGATGTGACCGACAATGTTAGCAAGGTAGCGGATATCGTTGCTAGTATGATAAGCGATCTGGATTTCATTTTAGGAATTCCTTCATTTGAGATTGAATGGCTTTTCGGGCGTTAAAGATGCGCGACATTACGGTGCCGGGCTTGCAGTTGGTTTTCTTGGCGATCTCCTTGTAGCTGAGACCTTCGTTTTCTCTGAGCATGAGAGCTGTTTTGTGGTGTTCGGGAAGTTCTCCCAGGGCTTCGAGGAATCGGGTTTTGATTTCCTTGTGCTCAAGATTGCGTAATTGCTCCGGCGGCGCAACAACCGATGCGGTCTGTTCGACGGAATAGCTATGCTCCTCGTCGTCCATGCTGACCTCTTGCCGGGAGTCTCGTTTGCGAATGGCATCCAGAGCGGTAAAAGTGGCGACACGATAGAGCCAGCTGGAAAACGCTGATTCAAACCTGAATGTATGGATTTTCTTCCATGCTTTGATCCAGGCGAGTTGAGCAATTTCTTTAGCGTCTTCAGGATTGCGAACCATTCTGAGAATTTGACAGTATACATTGCTGTGATGAAGCTCCACCAATTGCCCGAAGGCCCGCTGATCCCCGTTTTGCGCCCGAGCTACTAGCTTATGCGATTGACTGGATTCCGCATCGCTCATCGGGAAGGAAACGTGTTAAGATTAAGTGCCTCTGCAATTTTTAAATAGCTAGCAGCGCTGTGGCTAGAAGTTAAGACGCGGATTAGGCGGGCGTTATTCAAAAGACTAGGAGACCTAGTCAAGGGACCTCATAAGGCCGACAGCCGTTTTGACAGCCCGAATTTGCATGTTCGCGCGTGTTTGGATTGGAAGGCAAGAAGGCGATTCCATCGTGAAGTGAATATGCGGTTTTGTTCGGTAAAGATGCATAGCTTCAGGCCAGCCGTCGTTGTGGGAGTCTTCGTTGACGAACTCCAAAGGTAGAATCAGGCCGTTCCTGCTAGGGTGGCCATCGACGCTTTCGGATTTCTCGATAGGCCCGCTTTTGCCAACTGATTCCAAAATGGTCTCTCTGTAGCCTCCAGAATTATTGGGGCTCAATGCGTATCGATAGAATCCTTTCGCTTCCCAGTCCTCATGGAGATTCAGAGACATGTCGATCGAACCCTCCGCTTCGAGGCTCGATTTACAGGCGAGTATTTCGGGTGATCGCGTATCTAGAAAGTCCCGATTGAGATCGATACCCTACGCATTCTCTCGAGTGCCTGATTTGAGACCCGTTGGATTGAGAATCGGATAGATTCTCCAATCGAAATTCTCCGAGGAGAAAAAGTGGTCATTGAGCGATTGGTAAAGGGCGATTACGGGAGCGGGTTCGTCGCCATGAATTCCCGCGGAAATAAGAATAATGGGTTTATTGGAAGCACCATCTCTCGCCAGTCTCAACAGGGGCCCGGCAGGTATTTCGAAAATCGTCTCGACACTTAATACATTGAACTCGGCTGCCTGTGAAAAATCATCGCAGGAGGGAGTGGCCGATGGCTGAGGTTGATAAAAGGTGGCAAGTCGATTCTACCACTCATCTAAAGAGTCTGCGCCAAACGTCGATAGTCCGTAAAAATATTTGGAACCACGCAGTAGACGGGGTCTAAGCGCTTGTCTATCGGCTCTTTCCCGCCACCGTCCTTATTCGAATAGAAACTATACATAATGAAAATTTGCTGCTTAGGAGCGGGCTACGTCGGTGGTCCAACAATGGCGATGATCGCCCACAAGTGTCCTCAGGTTACCGTTACTGTAGCTGATATCAATGAAGAGCGGATTAACGCCTGGAATTCGGATACCCTTCCGGTGTTTGAACCAGGGCTTGACGAAGTCGTTCGGTCGGCCCGTGGAACCAATCTATTTTTCACTACTGACAAGATATCGGCAATTAAAGAAGCGGACGTTGTCTTTGTCAGCGTGGGTACGCCGACTAAAGCGTATGGAGTCGATGCAGGCCGAGCGGCGGACCTGAAATACGTAGAGTTGTGCGCCAGAGATATCGCGGAACATTCGGAAAACTCCAAAATCGTAGTAGAGAAATCTACCATTCCCGTAAGAACGGCGGAATCTTTAAAGACAGTCTTGAGCGCTAACGCGGTCGACGGGATTTCGTTCCAGGTTCTTTCCAATCCAGAATTTTTGGCTGAAGGGACCGCTATCAGGGATCTGGAAAATCCGGATCGAGTGTTGATCGGGGGTGAAGAAACTCCCGAGGGCCAGGAAGCGATAGAGACGCTCGCCAGTGTTTATGCGACCTGGGTGGACCAAGAACGGATTCTTAAAACCAATCTCTGGTCCTCAGAGCTTTCGAAATTGGTGGCCAACGCCTTTCTGGCTCAACGCATTTCCAGCATAAATTCTATTTCTGCCTTGTGCGAAGCAACCGAGGCTAACGTCGACGAGGTTGCTTATGCTATTGGCAAGGATTCTCGAATCGGTCCTAAATTCCTAAAGTCCTCCGTTGGCTATGGGGGTAGCTGCTTTCAGAAGGATTTGCTGAACCTCGTGTATTTGTGCCAGCACTTCGGTCTTCCCGAAGTCGCTGATTATTGGAAAAAGGTCATCGAAATTAACGATTGGCAAAAGCGGCGCTTTTCTACCCGTATCGTCAATTCGCTCTTCAACACCGTGAACGGCAAACGAATAGCCTTGCTGGGCTTCGCGTTTAAGAAAGACACGAACGATACAAGAGAGTCGCCCGCTATTTACGTAGGTCGGGATCTTCTGGAAGAGGAGGCGAACCTGGCGATTTATGACCCTAAAGTCGCTCCAGAGCAAATTAACCGCGATCTGGGTTCCGAATTTAGAGATCAAATTAAGATTTGCGACGACCCTTACGAGGCAGTTGAAAACGCTCACGCGGTAGCCATCTTGACAGAATGGGACCAGTTCAAGGATCTAGACTACCAGAAGATATTCGATAAGATGATGAAGCCGGCGTTCTTGTTCGACGGCAGAAGCGTGATAGATCGGGGCGAGTTGAGAGATATCGGATTCCGTGTCTATTCGATTGGCCGATGAGATTCTCCTGTATTCTAGTTATATCCAAAGATTGGATATAGATATCTGCCGCCGTACTGGCTGAATAGCTTTACGACATTCAGGCTAGCGATGTGAGTCAGAAAACTGATTATCGATAAGATAGTCATTGCAGCACTATCTTCGGGTTCTTGGAATGCTTGACGACTATGAATGCTATAGCGAATCCCAGAAAACTGTTGAGAATGAAGTGCGTGACGCTGATAACCGCTGCGTTGCTTGCGCTTTCTCCAAGCTCGCTCACGTGCAGAAGATATATGCTGATCGCTTTTAGCAGACCAAATAGAATTCCGGAAAGGATGGGTCTCTTGCTCTGGTGTGCCATCGTGGCGAGCACAATGAGGAAGAGGAGATCGATTAGCATGTCCATGGGCTCGGAGTTTGGAATCCGGTGGTAGGCGAAGTCGCCCAAACTATCGAGTTGGAATCCGCTCTACGCCGAATATTCGTTATTTTATCACGCCTTCCGTCTGTTGCCGAAGTGGGCTATGAAGATTTGGCAGAGACTTTCTTTTTGGCTTTCTTTGCCGCTCGTGGCGGGAACTCGAATTTTGTTTGACCATTGTCATTGAGTACCAAATACGCATCGAATGGACGTTTCGTGCGCTTGGACCAAAACTTGTCGAGCAAATCCGTTTTCCCGGTTTCCAGAAGTTTGATGATTTGTTCCTTCGGGATCTCCCTGTCCAGAATCTTGCGGCTGACCTTGATGGGAGTTTTTTCTTCGTCCCCATCCATAGCGCGAACGATGTAGAAATTGGCTGTTTCAAAAAGATCCCCCCCAGTTCGCGGGCACTTAGCTAGAGGCGATAATTTTGAAAAGTCGATCTCCCCATTTTCCGAATCGCCGTTCCCGAAGTCGAATTTCACTCGTTTACTCTCGTCATCGAGGAACAAATAGGCGCTGTAGTGCTTGCCTCGCTTGGAGCGAAAGTCATCGAGCGGCCCGATCCGTTTCTTCTCGAGGAGTTCGCGAATCTCCTCTTTGGACATTTTCCGATTGCCCACTACTTTGTATACCGCGAATGAGTTGTCTTTGGTTCGGTAAGCTCTGAGTGATTCGTACAGGGGCTCGTTCGTGTATGGGGAAACTAGATCAGTTGGCTCCAAATCGTCCTCGGTTTCTTCATACGATTTAATGTTCTCTACGACCTCTTTAGTCATATATACGATTTCATCGATAAACGTTTCGCTATCGAGCTCTCCGTTTTCGATTTTGTGCAACTTGTATTCCCATTCGCCCGTAAGGGCCGGCTCGGTCAGGGCTTCGGCTTTTACGGCTGACAGAAAGTCGAGTAGCACTTCAGCTTTAGGGGTAGGGGCCAGATTTCGGTGATCCCGCTCCATGTAGCGTTCGGCGATCAGGCGCTCGATGATAGCCGAACGCGTAGCGGGCGTTCCCAGGCCGTTTTCTTTCATGGCATCTGCCAACTCACCGTCTTCGACCAGCTTTCCTGCCCCTTCCATCGCGGACAGCAAAGTGGCTTCCGTATAGCGAGGCGGTGGCTTTGTTTGCTCGTGGACAGACTCGAAATCAGCAATCCGGGCCTTGCTCGGGCTTCCGTCCCCATCGGTGATTGCGGGTAGAGTCTTTTCGCCTACCCCTTCGGTGGATTTCCCGTAGACCTCCAGCCATCCGAGCGAAACAAGAACTTTACCCTCGGTTTTAAAGACCTGGTCTTCCACTTCGCTTAGGCGGGTTGTGACGTTGTATTCGGCAGACGGGTAGAAAATGGCGATGAACCTCCGCGCGATCATATCGAAGATCTTCGCTTCGTCATCCTTGAGCTTTTTAGGTTTCTCGGCAGTCGGGATGATCGCAAAGTGATCGGAAACTTGCTTGTTGTTGAAAACTCTCTTGTCTTTCGCGCTTATCCAATTATTCGATACGACTTTCTTGGCGGTGGCAGCTAGATCGTCATCCAGATTATTTAGCGTCTTGCGGCAGGTTTCAGGATAATCTTCAGGAAGGGCTTTGGAATCCGTTCTGGGGTAGGTTATCATCTTATGCCTCTCATAGAGGGCCTGGGCGAGTTGAAGTGTGCGACGCGCAGAAAAGCCGTATCGATTGTTGGCTTCACGCTGAAGCGTAGTGAGGTCGTAGAGGCGGGGGGCCGACAGCCTGGACTTCTTGGTTTTTTCGCTGATGGACGCGGTTTCGTTACGTTTAAGCGACTCGATGACCCGGTTGGCGGCGTCTTCGTCCCAAAGGCGATCGACTCGATCGTGCTCATCTTCTGATTTTCTAAATTCGGGCTTTTGATAGACGCCCTCGTAACCGCCGTTGGCGATGGAGAAATTGGCGACAATCCTCCAGTATTCGCGTGGCTTGAATTGCTCGATTTCCCGTTCTCTTTGAACGACCATCCCCAACGTTGGAGTTTGCACGCGTCCGACACCTGCTACGTTACCTGCTCGTGAGCCGTAAAGACGTTTAGTGACTCCGCGCGTGCAATTGATGCCGATCAGCCAATCTGCCTCGGATCGGGATGTAGCTGCCTCGGCCAGATGCGACATTTCTTCGCCATCGCGAAGATTATCAAAGGCTTCTCGAATGCCCGCGGGTGTCATAGAGAGCATCCATAGTCGTTTAACCGGCTTTTTGCACTTTGTAAGCTTGTAGACGTAGTTGAAAATGAGCTCTCCCTCTCGTCCGGCGTCGCAAGCGTTTATGAGGATATCGATATCCTTGCGATTAATGAGCTTCTTGACGGCTTTGAATTTCGACTCGGTCTTTTCGATCGGCTTGAGTTTGAATTTCGATGGAATGATGGGGAGGCTGGCCAATCTCCAGAAGGCGTCTTTCTTGTCATAGTCTTCCGGCATGTAGAGCTCTACGATGTGCCCGACTGCCGAAGTAATCACGTAGTCATTATTTTCGAAATAGTCGTCCTTCTTCTCGAATTTGCCATCCAGGGCTCGGGAGAGATCTTGGGCGACACTCGGCTTTTCGGCTATAATGAGGGACTTCATAAACGAGTAAAAGTTGGTTTGTTAGATTGATTCCTGTTTGGTTACTTAGCTTGACGGTCGCTTGAATCTTCAATCCTTCAAGGTGTCTAAACCTTGTTTTGCTGCTCTCTCCAACGCATCAAAGTCGGGTCGATGTAGCGCGGGCAGGGTTCTGGCAAGTACAATTTTCTGGGAAGCAGCCTATGGAGCGAGATTGCCAATTGATTGATTGTGGGTCGTTTTCCTCTCGTAATGTTGAAGAGATTCGCTCCATATTTCCTAGTCTTTTTCCGATTGACGTCCTGATTGCATGGCAATTTCCCGATTCAAGAAACGGCTATCTCAGATCAAAGAATTCGCGGTTGATGTGTTCTATGATCGCCGCCGCGGCAAGCGTGCTTTTGCTTTGGGCTGCTTTCTCTACGTTCTCTCGCTGATTTTCGGATTCATCGCTCGGCTTCGATTCTTCCTTTACCGGAAGCGCATCCTCAAGGATCAGCCTTTGGGTTGCCTAGTGGTGGTTGTTGGGAATCTGACTGTCGGAGGCACGGGCAAAACTCCAGTCGTCGAGAAATTCGCAAAGTCCCTTCAGCAACAAGGTCGCCGGGTCGCGATTCTCAGCCGTGGCTATATGAGTAAGGATCTAGCTCGGGAAACGGTTTTTCAAAAAATATGGCGTTCCTGGGTGTCGGGCGGAGATCCACTTCCTCCGAAAGTGGTTAGCGACGGGAAGAAGGTGCTGCTCGATTCTGAATTCGCTGGAGACGAGCCCTACATGTTAGCCCGTAATCTGCCCGGGATAATAGTCCTGGTGGACAAGGACCGCGTGAAAAGCGGAACCTATGCCATCAAGAAGTTTGGGTGCGATACTCTCGTTCTCGACGATGGCTTCCAGTATCTTCCACTTAAGGGTAGGCTCAATCTTTTGCTGATCGACAAGAGCAATCCGTTCGGCAATCGCCATTTGTTGCCGAGGGGAATTCTTCGGGAGCCGATCCGCCACATTAAGCGGGCTTCCTATGTGTTTCTGACAAAGTCCGATGGAAATCCTGATCCTGATTTGGAGGCCCTTATCCAGAAGCATAACCCGGGAATCGATATTATCGAGTGCGCCCACAAACCGCAATACTTGCAGCAAGTAAATGGAGAAGGGCGATTGCCGCTAGATGATTTGCTGCAGAAGCGAATCGGAGCTTTTAGCGGGATCGCGGTTCCCGAGAGTTTTGAGGGGTTTCTCCGTGGATTTGGAGCGAACCTGTTGTACACGAAGCGCTTTTTGGATCATCATCGGTTCGATGCTGACGAACTGGGCGAGATCTTTAACGAGGCCGTAGATGCCGATCTGGATTTTATCGTAACGACGGAAAAGGACGCGGTCCGTATTCCGGATGACCAGGAATTTCCTCTGCCGCTGTATTTCTTGCGTCTGGAAATAGAACTTCTGAGAGGAGTCGAGGACTTCGACGCGGCTGTATCCAAGATTTGTTTCTCCGGGAACGAACGAGGAAGCTTGGCGATAAACAAACTCGTCTAAACCGTATCGATTTATCTGGTCGGCTATTGCAACCCGAGAAAAAGCTATTTGTAAAGAAGTACGATGACAGATCCAAGATACTCTCAGCTTGCTCGAAATTTGACATCCTATTCTACCAGTCTGCGGCCAGGAGAAAAGGCTCTGATTGATGCCTTCGATGTTCCAGACGAGATGATTATCGAGTTGCTCCGCTCGGTGCGAGAGAGGGGGGCGATTCCCTATGTGAATTTGAACCATGCCCGAGTTTCCCGGGAAATCGCGTTGGAAGCGACCGAAGATCAGATGCGTATCCAGGGAGTGGTGGAGCTGCAAAGAATGAAGTCCATGGATGCGTACATCGCTCTACGAGGATCTCAAAACATATTCGAATCTTCCGATGTATCCGCTGAGCAAGTTCAAATGGTTTCAGAAGTCATGAAGCCGGTTTTGGATTGGCGAGTGAACCATACTAAATGGGTCGTCCTAAGATGGCCAACGCCTTCGATGGCTCAGCAGGCCATGATGAGCACGGAAGCCTTCGAGGATTTCTTCTTCAAAGTCTGCAATCTGGATTACAGTCGAATGGAAGAGGGGAGTAACCGCTTGGCCGAACTTATGACCGATGCCGATGAAGTTGCGATTAAGGGCAATGGAACGAATCTGCGGTTTTCGATGAAGGGGATTCCTGCTATACCTTGTGTGGGCACCCACAACGTTCCGGATGGCGAGGTGTTTTCCTGTCCCGTGCGAGATAGCGTAGAGGGCGTGATTAAGTATAACGCTCCGACTGTATACCAGGGGGTTGCCTTCGACGACATTCGCTTGGAGTTCAAAGAAGGCAAAGTTGTCGACGCTCAATCGAGCAACACGGAAACACTGAACAAAATATTGGATTCCGATATCGGTGCCAGATTTATTGGCGAATTCGCGATCGGTTTTAATCCCCATATTCGTGAGCCCATGCGGGACATTCTATTCGACGAAAAGATCGCCGGATCTTTCCATTTCACTCCAGGCCAGGCCTATGAGGAGGCAGACAATGGAAACAAGTCACAAGTACACTGGGATATGGTCTGTATCCAACGCGAAGACTACGGCGGAGGCGAAATTTGGTTTGATGGCGAGCTCATCCGCAAAGATGGCCTCTTCGTGCGGGAAGATCTTGCATCGTTGAACCCGCAAAGCCTCCTTGGAGGGAGCCCCTGAGGCGTTGGTTCAATGAGCTTCCCGATTGGCACAGAGGATTTGGAGGACCGGATAAGGCGAATTTCAAAGACGGAACCGCATATGCATATCGAAGGGGCTTTGCCCTACGAATTTCTGCATGAGCTGGACCCCAAGCGTTTTCCAGAGAATCCGCCGGGCTATCGATTCCTGAATTTCGTCGAGTTTGAAACGCTTCTAGTGGATCATGAGGTGGCTTGGTTTACAGGGCTAGAACGATATCATAAAGCATGCAAACGCATCTTTGCGGGTCCGGAGAAGATATGGGAGGCTTTGGATGTCTTGGGCGCGGAGCGCGTCCAGCACGGTGTCCGGACATGCGAAGATCCTGAACAGGTATCCCGACTCGTGGATGAAGGAATCATATTGGATATTTGCCCCATCAGTAATGAAAAGCTTAAGCTTGTAGATCGAATCGAGGATCATCCAATACGTGAATGCATTGCAAAGGGGGTTGTTTGTACGGCCAACATGGATGATCCAAAGTGCTTCGCTAACACGATTACCGAGGAATTGGAAACCCTGTCGTCACGAGTCGGGCTGAGTGCTACGCAAGTAGAGGAGGTCGCCAAAAACGGGTTTCGACACGCAAAAATGGACGAAAGTCTGAAAACGTCGTGCATAGAGGAGATCGACGCGATTTTCTCTGACTGATTTGGAAGAGGGCGTAACAGAGCTCGTGGTCCCAGAAGGAAGCCGTAATTGTCGAGTTGACCGGTTTCTGGCTGAGGCGAATTCGGAGATCAGCCGAACTGCGTTTCAACGTGCTCTCGATGCTGGACTGGTTAGAGTGAATGGAAGGTCCGTCACGAAGAAACGGTTGGTAACGGCAGGGGATATTATTCGATTTAAACTGCCAGCCACTGATTCTTTGCCGATGGGTCCCATTGATCTTGGGTTGATGCCGTTCTACGAAGATGAAGATCTGATCGTGGTGAACAAGCCGGCGGGGTTGGTAACGCATCCTGGGGCGGGGAAACCGGAGCCTACGCTGGCCCATGGCTTGCTCTTTCTGTGTCAAGGCAAGCTGAGTACGCTCGGGGGGGAAGATAGGCCAGGCATCGTCCATCGGCTCGATCGGGAAACCAGCGGTTTGATTGTCGCAGCGAAAACTGATGAGGCTTACCGTTTATTGGGCGAGCGCTTTCGGTCTCGAACGATCGTCAAAGAGTATCTCGCCCTGGTTTCAGGTGTGCCTGAACTCATGAGCGGATCAATCCGCAAGAATATTGAGAGAAACCCGTCGCAGAGGCACAAAATGCGGGTCTGCCAGGGCGATCACGGTCGAGAGGCCGGGACCGATTGGACTGCCGAAATGCGGTTTCGCCAAGGCTTCTCCCTATTGCGCTGCCGTATTCATACGGGAAGGACCCACCAAATTCGCGTCCATTTGATGAGCGTTGGTCACCCGATCCTCGGTGACCGAATCTATGGATATAGGCCTTTGGCGGGTCTCCCGATGGAACCGGAGCGAGTAATGCTCCATGCTGCGAGACTGGCCTTCGAGCACCCAATTTCGGAACGGGAGCTAGATTTCGAGGTGCCTTTTCCCGAGGATTTCAATCTGTTCGTAACGAGCCCAAAGGCTGAATAGGTAATAGTGGAAAACCGAGGCTTGCGCGGGTGACAGCGACTCGCAAACTGCCGGTCATGATCAATCCCGAATGGACAAAGGCCAAGGAGTACGAAGACATTGTCTACGAGAAGTGGGGGGCTGTTGCCAAAGTTACGATTAATCGGCCGGAGAAACGGAATGCATTCCGCCCGCAAACGGTATTCGAGATGTATGAAGCCTTTTGCGATGCTCGTGAGGACCAATCGATCGCCGCTGTATTGCTGATGGGTGCAGGCCCTCATTCTGATGGCAAGTACGCATTCTGTTCAGGGGGCGATCAAAGCGTTAGAGGGCACGCGGGATATGTCGGTGACGATGGCGTACCTAGGCTTAATGTTTTGGACCTACAGAGATTGATTCGCTCTATGCCGAAGGTTGTTATCGCCTTAGTCGCTGGATACGCGATTGGAGGAGGGCATGTTCTGCATGTGGTTTGCGATCTTTCTATCGCGGCCGACAATGCCGTGTTCGGACAGACTGGCCCAAAAGTGGGCAGTTTTGATGGCGGATTGGGAGCGAGCTATTTGGCTAGTATCGTAGGTCAAAAAAAGGCGAGAGAGATCTGGTACCTATGTCGTCAATACAACGCGCAGGAAGCGTTAGATATGGGATTGGTGAACAAAGTTGTGCCGATGGAGGAACTTGAGTCGGAAGGCGTGCAATGGGCATTGGAAGTAGCTGAGAAGAGCCCAATAGCTATTCGATGCCTGAAATCCGCATTCAACGCCGGCCTTGATGGCCAAGCTGGCCTGCAGGAGCTGGCGGGAAATGCTACCTATCTCTATTACATGACTGAAGAAGGGGCTGAGGGAAAGCAGGCATTTCTCGACAAACGCAAACCTGACTTCTCCAAGTATCCTTGGATGCCTTGAATCCCGATTATAAAGCTAATTGATCATACAGCGAAAATGCTGACCACGAATTTCATTAATAAAGACTTGGCAGAACGAATAGGCGGAGAGATGGGGACGCCGTGCTACGTTTACGATGAGGCTAGCTTAAGAGAGGCGGCGGACCAGGTTCTCGCTTTTCCTAATGCCTATGGATTGACGGCTCGATACGCCATGAAAGCCAGTCCGAACGCGAACATTCTTCGACTCTTCCGAGCCAAGGGGCTGGAGATTGACGCTAGTTCGATTTACGAGGCGGAGAGAGCGGTGTTGGCGGGGTACGATGCTTCTGAAATATCGTTGAGTACACAGGAATTCCCTGATGATGACCGGCTTGCCAAGCTCGTTGAAAAAGGGATGAGCGTCAATGCCTGCTCACTTCATCAGCTAGAGCAGTATGGTAAGCGTTTCCCGAATACACGATTTGGATTGCGATTCAATCCCGGTCTGGGTTCAGGTGGAACGAATCGAACCAATGTCGGTGGACCTGCTTCTAGTTTTGGCATATGGCACGAGAGCAAGGAAGATGCGAAAAAGCTGACAGAGGAATACGGGCTGAGCGTTTTTCGAATCCACACTCACATAGGAAGTGGTAGCGACCCGAATGTCTGGATACGAGCTGTTTCGCTTAGCCTCGATATGGTGCGGTACTTTGAGGGCGCGACTCACCTGAATTTGGGCGGCGGCTATAAGGTCGGCAGAATTGTGGGTGAAACAACTACGGATCTGCAGGCGATTGGAGAGCCCATGAGGCAGGCTTTTGAAGACTTCGCTTCGGAAACGGGCAGGAGAATCCATTTGGAGGTGGAGCCGGGATCGTACTTGGTGGCCAATTGTTGTGTTTTGCTATCCAAGGTCCAAGACCTAGCCAGCACAGGCGAGGGCGGATATAGCTTCATCAAGCTGGATTCAGGGATGACGGAAAATACACGGCCTTCAATGTATGGTTCTCAGCACGAAATCCAGCTGCTGATCCCTGAAGACGAGGAAAGGACGGCAAAGCCTTATATCGTCGTTGGGCATTGTTGCGAGTCCGGGGATATTCTCACCCCCGCCCCTTCCGAACCGGAGGCCCTTCACCCAAGATCCCTCCCCGAGGCGAAGATTGGCGACTTGGTTGCTATCGGAGGCGTTGGCGCCTATTGTTCCTCGATGGCGACCAAAAATTACAACTCGTTTCCGGAATGCCCGGAAGCCTTAGTCCGTCTCGATGGAAGCATCGACCTTATGCGGAAGCGGCAGTCGCTCCAGGAAGTTATCGGCAATGAAACTGAGATCGCGTTCTAAACGCCAATTTCGTTTCGATTTATGAGGGTTGTCATAGACCGCCAGAATCGTAATATAGAATGTGAAATGATTATTCCGAAAAACCCTAAACTGACAGTCGATCAATTGGCTGAAGTTAAGCGAATCGTTGAGGAATTCGGTTGCAAAATCCAAGTGATTGAGGGGGCGGTGCAAAGCATATACGCCATACTGGGCGATGAGAGGCACGAACTGCTAATAAATCGTATTGAAGGGCTAGATTATATTGATCGTGTGGATACAATTCAGTCTCCTCATAAATTGTTGGATATACGATCGGAGCTTAAGAATAATAAAACGGTTTTCGGCGGGATAGAGCTCGGCGAGCGTTTTTTGGCGATAGCCGGTCCCTGCACGATCGATCCGAAGGATCCGAACCGCTTTTACGAGACAGCGGAAGCTCTCAAAGAGGCGGGTGCTCATGCCATCAGAGGAGGCGTCTGGAAGCCGCGCACCAATCCGTATTCGTATCAAGGGGACGATAAAGCCTTAGAGATCCTTATGGAAGGTTCGCGACGAACGGGCCTTCCCGCGAATACAGAAGTGATGGATGAGCGGAATTTGGAATTGGCTATGGAAGCGGGAGTGCAGATGCTGCAAATCGGCACGCGCAACGCTCTCAATTATTCGCTTCTTAGGGCTGTGGGACAGGCTGTCGCCGGAACGGATACAGCGGTGCTGCTTAAGCGAGGACGTCATATCGGCTCGATTAACGAGTTCATATCGGCTGCCGAATATATCGTTAATTTCGGAAACCCAAACGTCTTACTGTGCCCCCGAGGCACTTTGCCGAGTTTGGAAGGCTTTCGAAATCATCCAGACGAGTCGATCACTCCGCTGCTCAAAGAGAAAACCTGGGTGCCGGTTGTCGTCGATCCATCGCATTCCGTTGGTAAAGCTCTCTACGTAGAGGCCTGTTCCATGGCTGCTGTCGCATACGGCGCGGATGGCCTTTGTATAGAAGCGAATATTGATCCAGTTACGGGCTTAGGCGATGATCCTAAGCAGGCGATTACTCCCGAGGCCTTTCGCCGTTTGCTGAAAAAGTGCGAATCCATTTGGGAGCTTAGGTCTTAGAAACCGCTATCGGTGCTTGTTGGGGACGGGAGTCGGATTTGGCTTCCCTGAGATCATCATGTCCCGCAAGTTCTCAGAAATGAGTGGAGGACTAGACAATAGAATCGATTTTGGGAAAGAGCTATTAAGGGGGCAAGCAGAGACGTTCGCCCGTTATTTTGGAAAAGTGGAAAGCCAATGGAAGTCCGATGGATCGCGGTTGACGGAGGCCGATCTAGCCATATCCAAGTCAATTGAGTCCGAGTTGAGTAATCGATTTCACGACGATCTGTTCTTGAGCGAAGAATTGGATCAAGACTCCTCGCCGGTTTCGGTTTCTAGGCGTTTTGCCTGGCTCGTTGACCCGATCGATGGCACGAATAATTTTGCCAGAGGCATCCCATCTTGTTCGATATCAGTGGCTCTGCTGGAAGAGGGGCAACCCGTATACGGCTTTATCTACGATCATATGTCGCGTTCCGTTTTCGATGGTGGTCCTGGGAAAGGCGTGTTTGCGGACGGGCAGGAAAGACGTATTTCGAACTCGCCACCTTCGTCGCAGAGTATCGTGGGCGGCCAGCATTGTGAAATGGAGAGGAACTTCAACGATGACAGGGCCCTGCAGAGCCGATTCAAGATCCGGAATTTTGGCAGTAGCGCCATACAGCTCGCATATGTTGCCGTTGGTTTAATTGATGGAGTTATTGCCCATAAGGTGAATACATGGGATATCGCTGCGGGGATAGCTATGTTGCAGGCGGCAGGAGGGAGCGTGCGCTACTTCGTTCCCAACCCATTTCCGTTGAGCTCATTTGACGTAAGCAGCGAGCCGTTTGGATACTTGGCGGCATCGCCTGCCTTGTGCCAAGCGATGATTGAAGCGACGGGCCATTGATAAGCTACTCAATTCCGGCTTCTAGAATTCCCAAATTAAAGGTATCAAGAAAACGGATATAAACAAACAGAGTATATTCAGAGGCAGGCCCGCCTTGGTGAAATCGGAAAACCGATATCCACCTGCACCGTAGACGTAGGTATTGGTTTGATATCCTATCGGCGTTGCGAAACTGGAGGACGCGGCGATCGCGACGGCGAATAAAAATGGTCTAACGCTTACGCCGAGGGATTCGGCGATTCCTAAAGCCAGGGTGGCCATGAGGACAGCCGCGGCATTGTTAGAAAGCGACTCCGTTAGCAGATTCGTGAGAAGGTAGACGCAGGCCAGCATGATGTACGGTTGCCAGTTCGGCGCAACGATGCCGGTGATGGTCCTAGTTAGGCTTTCGGCTAGCCAAAGGGATGCCCCCGTTTCTTCCATGGCAAGGCCCATCCCTAGCATTCCATATATTATGAATAGGAGATTCCACTGCACGGCTCCATATCCCTCTTTCGGGCGGATACAATTGCTTACAAAAAGGACGACGCAGGCCACGATCGCGCTGACAGCGATGGGAGCGATGCCGGTGGATGCTGAAATGACGATGCCGGCAATGGCTGCTAGAACGACTCCTATCTTCCACTTTGAAGTTTTCGATTGGATGGCGTTGTTCGTCATGAGGATGATATCCTCACTGGCCCGCAGGTTTTGAATCGCATTGTCGGTGCCCAAAAGCAGAAGCGTGTCGCCAAATTCTAGACGAAGAGACCCGATCTGGTCGCGTACGTTTTTCCCTTTTCGATGCACCGCTAATACTACCATGCGGAATCGCTGCCGGAAATTCACTTCCTCGATCGTCTTGCCAAGAACTTCGGAGTTGGGGCCCAGTATGCCCTCGACCATCATTCCCTCGTGAGCCGCGATTTGCTCGAGGCCGAGGTTCATTTCGTTGGCAAGATCGAGGCCCTCGATGCTTCGAGCTTTGGCTAGGCCCGAAGCGTGGCAGGCGAGCACTAGTCTATCTCCCTCTTTCAGCACGATCTCGTTCAATCGCGTTTGCAGTGACGATCCAGACCGGACGATGTCAATGACGCGAATGCCCTTCATTTTAAGGAGCCCAGACTCACCGAGGCTTTTGTTTATCACTGGCGAATCGCTGTTGACGAAAGCCTCGGTAATGTATTCCCGGCGTTCGTCTTCCGAAAGAATCGAGGTAAGCGTCTCACGTACGGGCAAGACCTTGTTGCCGAAGATAATCAAATATATGAGGCCAGATAGGAATAGGGGAAGGCCAACGAGGGCAAATTCGAACATGCCCATAGGCTCTTCGCCAGCCGTTTGAGCGACACCGCTTACGATGATATTGGTGCTGGTGCCGAGGAGAGTGCACGTGCCGCCCAGAATAGAAGCATAGGAAAGGGGTATCAGGACTTTGGAGCCAGCGACGCCCACCTTCTTAGCCAGGGTGAGCACCACTGGTAGCATGACCACAACGACAGGCGTGTTGTTGATAAAAGCGGAAACGGTGCCGGCTATGAGCAGAATGAACAGGAGGAATGGCCGGTAGCTAAATCGAGAGAGCCCCTGAAGCCACATCGCTAGTCGTTCGATAACCCCGCATTTATCCAAAGCGGCGCTAATGACGAACATGGACCCAACGGTGAGGGGAGCAGGATTGGAGAATACCGAGAAGGCTTTCTCGGATGGCAGTATGCCGGTCACTAGTAGGATCGCGAAAAGGGAAAGAGCCGTAACGTCTGGCGGAAGCTTTTCCCAAACAAAGCTAGCCAGAGCGAGCGCCAGAAGGGCGAACACAAAAAGGATTTCCCAAGACATATATTAGGTCTGGAATCCTAAGAAGCGGATGGCGGAAACCAAACATAAATCGAAAAGTAAACCAGAACTCCAGTGACTGAAACGTACAGCCAGATAGGATAGGTCCAACGAGCCCAGCGTTTGTGGGCTTCGTAGCGTCCTTTGATGGCCAAATAGAATACTCGCAGCACGAGCGGAACGATGGCGATCGCCAATAAAACGTGGGTGAACAGCATTATCAAATAGGCAGTTCGGATAAACCCCTCGGCCCCAATGGAGCGATTTTGCCAGTTCACGGACCATTTATGGTAGATGTAGCCTGCTAGGAAGCAGACAGATACGGCGAGAGCGGCCGTCATCAAGTAACGATGGGCTTTTTCATTCCCCTTCTTAATGCAAACCAAACCCGAAATAATCAGGATGGTTGCGATTGAATTAAGCAGGGCGTTTATGGCTGGAATACTTTCAGTGTCCATTTTATATAGGGATCTATTGCAAATTAGCCCAGCAGCCAGCGGTCGATGACCAGACTGAAGAAGACTGCCGGAAGGTAGAGGATAGAGTTGAGAAAAAGTTTTTTAGCTGCGATGTCGCGATCCTCGGAGCGTGTAAACGCGCTCGCCCGAATGAGAAACCATATGCCAAAAAGCGTAGCTACAACGCCGTATATCCATTTGCAGTATCCAAAAAAGCATGGCGCTAGACTCAGTGGGGTAAGAACAATTGTGTTGGCGAGGGCCCATCGGGCCACTCGATGCCCGCTTTGGTCGAGAACGGAGAGCATTGGGAAACCGCCTCGCTGGTAGTCGTCGCGATATAGCCAGGCAATCGCCATGAAGTGTGGTATTTGCCAGATGGCGAGAATGCCAAACAGAATCCATCCTAAAGTGGAAATCGAGCCCTCGGCTGCTGCCCAGCCAATGAGCGGAGGTATAGCCCCGGGAATGGCGCCGAATTCGGTGGCCCAGCGGGTAGCCCGTTTCATTGGCGTGTATATCCAAACGTAGCTCGCGATAGTAATGGCTCCTAGGAAGCTGGCGAGCGGATTGGCTCCTAGATATAGCTGTAACGAACCCGATATCGAAAGGATGAGTCCAAAAAAGAGCGCGGCTTGTGGGGAAATCTGGCTCGTGGGGATGGGGCGAGTACGCGTACGTTCCATCACTGAGTCCTGTTCTCTCTCGAACCACTGGTTCAGGGCGGCGGCTCCTCCTGCGCACAGGGCAGTGCCGACGCAAAAATGGATAAGCGTACTCCAATCTCTGGCGGGCATTGCCGCCAAGTAGCCAACGAGAGCTGTGATCACTGAGAGCAAACTTAGGCGGGGCTTCGTGAGTTCGTAATAACCCGACCAAGATATAGCTTTGCTGCTCGATGGCACGATGAGTTCGTTAGCGGTGGTTAGACTGTTGCTCTCTTTGAAGCTCATGCCCGTGTTGCGGTTTCAAGGTTCACGAACTTCGCCGATTCTTTGGATGCGGAAGTCGATACCACTGGAGCATCTAAGCGAAATTTCAAGCTCCGTAGTGTCATCATCCAGCAAACCGCCAGAAGAAAGGCTCCATTGAGCATGTGAAAGGTGGCAACGTGAGGGTTCCGCACCGTCCATATCGTCAATGCTCCCAGATAGATCTGAATCCCTAGGAGGGCGACGAGAGAAAGAGCAGAGAGCTTCATCGCTTTCCAGGCCGAGCGATCCCGAATGACGCGAACGATAAAAGCGAGTAGGGCCACGGAAACGAGGATCGCGCCAACCCTATGGGCGAAATGGATGGCGACTTTAAAGTCGAATGCGGGAGGTATCCAGTACCCGGCTGGGTGGCTGTAAGGGAACGACGTTATGGCAAGACCTGCATAGCTGTGCCTCATCACTGCCCCTATTATTAGCTGTAAGACGATCGCGATGCATGCTGCTATTCCTAGGTAGCTAATGCCGCGACTTGGAGCGGAGGGGAAACCAGCGGATCGATTTATCCAGGATCGACTAGCCATGACAGCGAAGGCGACAAGGGCGCAGAGGAAAATTTGGGCGAGGGTGGCATGAACGACCGCGAAGGTTTGGGCGTACAGGTTGTGATCGATTTGCAAATTGAGAGCGTCCAGCTTTACTCTCAGGCCCCCCAGTAGTCCTTGCGTTATTACGAGAACGACCAGGGCGACTCCTAATTTCTTAAGTTGTTGGGATCCCTTTGCCAGGTAGGCGGCCGCGCAGAGGCCTATTGAAAGAAGCCCCATAACGGCGCCTAGAAGACGGTGGCTGTGCTCTGCCATCATGTCCTCATTCTCAAGCCAGCCTTCCGGGTTTATGGATCCGTTCGAAAGGGGCCAATCGAGAAAGGCCATGCCCGCTCGTATGCTGGTGGTGAAGCCACCGGCATAGAGCAAAAAAGTGATCCAAACCAAGGTTCCGAAACCGAACCAAAACAAGATCGGCTTATAGGGGGGTTCAGCTTTGGCTTCTGATTGTCGCTTCATAGTATTGAGAATTGCATAAGGTCAGTAAGAAATCTTTACGTAATATCCAGTCTATGAAGAGTTTTCCTGAACATATAAGCGGCGCGAATGTTATTCTTAAGCGGTTTTGCGGCCCAGTTTCATTTCTCCTGTTGCTAGTGGGATGCAGCCAGAGCGAGCAAAATTTGGAGTTGGGAGCGGGCGATGAGGAAGGTTATTTGCTGGTGGGCGAAATCAAGTCGATCGACCAAGCGAATTCGCTCCTGAAAGTCTCTCACGAAGATATTCCTGGCTTCATGCCGGCCATGACTATGGATTTCGGCGTTTCGGAAGGCGATTTGCAGAACGCCGAAGTCGGACAACGGATCAAGGCTCGTATGATCCGGGACGAAGAGGGTGGATTCCAGTTGATGCGAATATGGCCGTTGAGCGAGGAGGACGCTAGCGACTTAAAGAAATACAATGAACGGCTACAAAAACAGCTCAGAGAACTGCCGTTGGGAAGGTATCTGGGCGAGGGGGACGAATCGGCGGATTTCGCCCTGCTAGACCACCGCGGGAATATCGTAACGTCCGACGACTTAAGAGGTAGGCCTTTGGTTATGAACTTCATTTTCACGCGCTGCCCCGACGCGAACATGTGCCCGCTGTCGACTTCCAAGATGGGGCAGTTGCAAAAGCTGGCCAAGGAAGCGGATTTACCGGTGAATTTCGTTTCAGTCTCCATGGATCCGGAGTTCGATACGCCGGGCGTGCTTCGACAGTATGCCAAAGCTTATGGCATTGAAGGGGACGATTTCTATTTCGTTACAGGGCCTAAACCTGCGGTCCTCAATCTACTTAGATCTTACGGTGTTACGGCCATCGAAAAAGTGGATACGATAATGCACAGTCTTGCTACCTTGCTGATCGACCAGAATGGCGAAATCCTGATGCGTTCGGATAAGAGCGCCTGGGAGCCTGGAGCCTTTCTGGAAAAGCTCGAGTCCCTCCCAGGAACCTAGCTGCATTCAGCCGATTGGCCCTCTACTCGGGCTGCGTTTTGAATAGGTCCTTGAACCATTCTTTCAGGCCTTCGACTCCCTCCATGCCTTGGGTAATCAATACATAGATTACGAAGGTGTATAGAGCTACGGCTGCTACCCCAAGAGCGGTAGCCACCATGCAAAATAGCCCATCCTCCTCCGAGAGCCCGACCCCAATTAGAAAGATGACGGCTGCGGGGAAGGTGTTGGTTGTAGGGATTGGAAGCGTCATCAGCATCGCCATTACCACAACAACGAAACTCATGAAACGGGATCCGAATGGGCTGCTGATCCATTTGAGACGAGGATGAACCAGTTTTTCGATTCTAGTCAGCCAGCGAGCGGCTCCCCTAATCGCTTTTTCCGCGAAATCCCTTGAGAGCTTCTTCTTGGAGGCCCATTTGGGAAGCCAAGGCCGATGTCGGCCTGCCAGCATTTGTAGTCCGAGAGCGATAAAAAGAATCCCGAACGGTGTCGAATACCCCGCTGCAGGAATAGGTAGGGCGCTCGGAATAGACAGAATCATCAGCAAGAGTCCGAAGCCTTGCTCCTCGACGTTGTCTACGACCGTTTGAAGGCTGACGCTGGGAGACTTATGGTCGCCAAGAGAACGGCGGAGATTTTCGGACAAGGATCGTTTCATTGGTAGAATTCGAATGATTCTGTAGAAATCGAATCGTTCTACCTATCGTCAGATCTCGAGGCCAACTGAGCCTTGTAAAGCTTTTCCACCACGCGAATAAGCGACGGGATCGCCTCTACCATGCTGTCTCGACAGGCTTCATAGGCAGATAGATCCATGCCGAACGGATCGGGGATTGCGATGTTCGCTCCCTCTCCGATGAATTCCCGCATCAAAAATACGTTGGACGGCGCCGGCTCTATCTGCAGCGATAACAAGGCAAGGTGCGACTCGGTCATTCCAAAAAAAGCCAATGCGGATTCGGCCATGGAACTAGAAAGCCCTTGGCTGCGATGATTTTGAATATCCACGCCGACTTTGGCCATAGCTCGAACTGAATTGGGGTTGGCTGGTTGCCGATCGAAGACGGATACGCCCGCGGAGGATACTTTGAGGGACCGCAAAGGCTCGGTCCGGGCTGCGAGGGCATGCCGAAAGAGCCCAGCCGCCATAGGGCTGCGGCAGGTATTCGCCGTGCAGACAAAAACAATATCATCGCGCAAATCGGCCATCGTTCTAACCCTTAGTCCTTAGCGGAGCCGTGTAAACAATCGATTGCGGACGCGGGCATTCTCCACTCAACCGGACTGAATCGCTGTTTTGTAGATTCGTGGAACTCGCTTGGTCACCGAGCAGAGCACCTCCCATGGAATCGAGTCGGCCCATTCGCTAAACTCTTCCAAACGTATTGCCGCGTCGCCCTGGCGACCAATTATCGTGACCAGGTCTCCGCTAGCGACGGTCTGATCGATCTTGGTTACGTCTACAATCGTTTGATCCATGGTAACTCTGCCCAGAATTGGACAGCGTTGCCCGTGGATAATCACTTCTCCACGATTGCTTAATTGCAGAGGAACACCGTCTCCGTATCCCGCGCAAACGATGGCAATGCGGCCTCCCCGGTCCAGGATATGTGACCTGCCATAGCTGATGCTAGCTCCTTTCGGTAGCGTTTTTGTAATCCCAACACGGGATTTGAACTCGAAGATTGGCGTTGTTTCCGCGCTGCCGAGCATGGATTCGGGATAAGGGCGGATCCCGAATTGCAACAGGCCGATTCGAGCCGCATTGTAAATGCTGTCGGGCGCGAATGTGGATATCCCAGCACTGTTGTCAGCGTGTATCAGCAAACTTTCGACCGGCAGCCAATCGGCTCGGGCAATCGTTTCGATGAATATTTTCCTTTGTCTACGCGTAAATTCAGGATCGTCGTCCGCGCTCGCGAAGTGCGTGTAGATTCCGTGGAGGCTTACTCGAGAAGCGTCCCTGAAAGCCTGGAAGAGCTCATCGGCATATTCGTGCCAAATGCCTAGCCGCCCCATGCCCGTATCGATTTTCATATGAGCCTTGAGATTCGCGTTTTCGCGAGTCGCTCGAGCATCAAGTCTTTCTAGCTCTTCGACAGTCGATATAGTTGGAATCAAATCGTATTCGAAAAGCTGTGATTCTTCTTCTTCAAGCGTCGCTCCTAGAACGATTATCGGCCAGCCTGCTCCGATCTCCCTGATTGTAGAGGCCTCGGCAACGTTGGCGACTGCGAACATGTCCACTCCGGCCTGCATCAGCCTGGCAACCGTTTGTTGCATGCCATGCCCATACGCGTCTGCTTTGACGACGGCTATATATCGGATGCGTTTAGCAAGCGCGGATTGAATTGACTTCAAATTCCGCTCCAGTCCGGCGAGATCGATCTCGGCCCAGCAGCGAAAAGTTGTGGGGTCGGATTGGCTCATCGGGATAAATTGTCAGAAGTTCGGGCTTTGGGTATCCACTTGGCGAATTCAGAGCTTCTAAGGCGTAGCAGCTCGACGTCCAGAGCAGGGTTCAGAAGCTGGGTAAATCCAGGTTCGCGGAAAACGTTTTCAGGTAGATAAGGGAGTTGGGTAAACGGTTTTGCCGGCTGGGCCCACGAAGGGAAATTCGTCAATGTGTATATCCGGCCTGAGTAGGCTTCCAGAGACTCATTGGAGATCAGTTTTACCTCTCCGATCTCTCCGCTTTTGCGCTCAATCGCATTCCAACTATTGCGGCGGGCATCAGTGACCAAAAGGAAGTCGCCCTCTTCTTGGCTGCCTACCAGTTCAGCCCCTATCTGTAAGCTAGTGAAGGAATAGATTGAAACCTTGTCTAGAATTCCGGTTGCTTGCCAGGCCCGAATGCCCATGGCTGCTGTACGAAGACCAAGCATCGATCCAGGACCGGCGCAGTAGGCGATAGCTCTTAGCTCGTCCAATGGTAGATCTATTTCAGAGAGGAGGTCGGAGATTGAGGAAAAGAGGGCCATCGATGCATCCTCTAGATTTACTACGGTGGCCAAGCTACCTGTGGCATCGAATGCTGATACGCAAAGGCGTTGGGAGGCGCTGTCGATCAAAAGAAGTCGATTTGTTTCTGGCCCAGGTTCCATCGTCAACAATGAGTCCCCATGGTCCATGGCTCTCAAGATGAAAATGAAATCAGAACAGGATAATGCGTGGGAATGGCCCTTTATAGAGCGGCTGGAAGGGGTCTCCTAAATGCGTTGACCCAGACGATTTTTATCTACTACTGTCCGCGGCTTTTTCCAAAAACGCTTTCAAGCATACTGTACTAACTTTGTGAAAATCGACCTGCAAGACGTCACTGACACTAGAAAAACGCTCGCCGTCACGCTTGATGCGAACGAAGTAGCGGCTGAAGAAATGAGCCTACTCTCCCAGTTCAAAGGGATGGCGAAAATACCTGGGTTTCGACCAGGCAAGGCTCCTGAAGGCGTTGTTCGTAAGAAATTTGCCAAAGAGATCGCTGGCGAATTGAAACAGCGGGTGACCGCGAAGGCCTATCGGGATGGCGTGAAAGAGGCAGGTGTAGATCTGATTAATCCAATTGATATCAAAGAAGGAGAGATCGTTGCGGGGCAGGAAGCCAATGTTACCTTCACTATTGATATACGGCCCGAGTTTGAGTTGGGCGAATACAAGGGTATGGAGCTGACCGGCTTATCGGAAGAGGTGGAGGATAGCGATGTCGACAAAGCCATCGAAGAGATTAGGAAGGAAAAGGCGGAATTCGCTCCGGTGGAAAGGGAAGCCGAAGAGGGCGATTACGTTAAATTTTCTCATGAAGGCAGCATTGATGGCCAACCGATTAGCGAGATCGTCGAGGATAAGCCAGTTTATGCTAAAATGCCTCAAACTTGGGAAGAAGTTGGTGGAGAACAGGGGCTGATTCCAGGTTTGGGAGATCAATTGCAAGGGCTGAAAACAGGGGACAAACAAGATCTGGAAGTCGAATTCCCCGAAAATTTCAATGTTGAGCAACTTCAGGGGAAAAAGGCGGTTTATTCTGTTGAAATCCTAGAAGTTCGAGAGCGGAAGCTGCCAGAGATGGATGAAGCCTTCTTCGAGTCCCAGCAAGTAAAGGATTTGGATGAATTAAAGGAACGGGTTTCCGGTTGGATCAAGGGTCGCAAACAGCAAGAGCGTCGGGCCGACTTGATAAGGCAGGTGACAGAAAAACTACTCGCTCAGGTTGACTTTCCGCTACCGGAGAGCCTCTTGGATATGGAGACGGAAAATAGCATGCGCCAGGTAGTCATGGAGAATGTGCAGAGGGGCGTGGCTCAGGAAGATCTAGAAAAGAATAAGGAAGATATTCATGCCCAGTCGCGAAAGCAGGCGGAGAGCCGAGTGAAGCTTCAACTCATGATCGAGAGCGTGGCGGAAAAGGAGGAAATCGAGGTTACCGACCAGGATATGAGCCAATTTATCTTTAGCCAAGCGTATCAGAGCGGTCAAAAGCCCGATCAGTTCGTTAAAGAGCTAAAGAAAGATCAAAATCGGTTGAGATCGGCTCAACGCTCCGTGCTTTTCGATAAGACGCTTGAATTCCTAGTCGACGAATCTAGCGTCCAGGAGTCGGGAGTTGAGACGCCGGATTCGCCGGAAGACTCCCAGTAAACAAATTTAAATACAAGCCGTGTCATACTATCTGCCGCATATTATCGAGAATACAGGCCGCGGGGAGCAGTCGATGGATATCTATACCCGCCTGCTCAAGGATCGCATTATTTTTATTGGAACTCCAATAAATGACGAGATCGCTAGCGCCATTGTAGCCCAATTGCTTTTCCTGCAAATGGATGATCCAAAAAAGGACGTCCATATGTATATCAATTCGCCCGGGGGCGTGGTGACTGGTGGCATGGCGATATATGATACAATGAACTATCTGACCTGCGACGTCTCCACATATTGCATAGGGATGGCCGCGAGCATGGGTACCGTTCTGTTGGCCGCGGGGACCAAAGGGAAGCGGTTCGCGTTGCCGAACAGCCGGATAATGATTCATCAGCCGTCTGGCGGAGCCACAGGCCAGGCTAGCGACATTTCCATAGCTGCCAGGGAAATTATTCGCTGGAGAGAGAAGCTCAACGAAGTGCTTGCTGAGCGAACAGGCAAGTCGTCCGAGGAAATCAAAAAGGACTCGGATCGGGACTTTTACATGAGCGCCGATGAAGCCAAAGAATACGGATTGGTGGACGAAGTGATGAATCCTGAACCTGAATCAGACAAGAAGGACTGACCTAGTTCGGTGGAACATTTGAAATGGCTAAGTCGTCACGCATGACCCTTTGCTCTTTTTGCGGCAAATCCCAATCGGAAGTTCGCAAAATGATTGCTGGACCGGGCGTATACATCTGCGATGGCTGCGTTTCCGTCTGCAAGACGATAATCGATCGCGAGCTGGGGCGCGAAGATGGCGACGAAGCTTCCGATGAGAATGTTCCGGTATTCAATCTGATAAAGCCATCGGAAATCAAAACCGTGCTCGACGATTATGTAATTGGCCAGGAGCACGCGAAGAAGGTTTTGTCGGTAGCGGTTTACAATCACTATAAGCGATTGAGTTTCGAGGTTGAGCGAATCACTGAAGAGCAACTGCTGAATCCAGGCAATGAATACAAGGACGTCGAGATCGAGAAGAGCAATATTCTTCTCGTTGGCCCGACGGGATCGGGAAAAACCTTTTTGGCCAGAACTCTGGCTCGAATCCTTGACGTGCCTTTCGCGATTGCAGATGCGACGACGCTCACCGAAGCGGGCTATGTTGGCGACGATGTAGAAAACATCGTCCTAAGATTGCTGCAAGCGGCCAATTACGATGTCGCAAAAGCCGAGTGCGGGATCATCTATGTGGATGAGATCGACAAGATTGGGCGGAAGACAGACAATGTGTCCATAACGCGAGACGTTTCTGGCGAAGGGGTCCAGCAAGCCCTGCTGAAGATACTTGAAGGTACCGTCTGCAATGTACCACCGCAAGGGGGACGCAAACACCCGAATCAGGAATACGTGCAGATCGATACGTCAAAGATTCTCTTCGTTTGTGGAGGCGCATTCGTGGGTCTCGATGGAATTATTAAGAAGCGCTCAAAAGGGATCGCCCTTGGTTTCGGAGCTGAAGTAGCTTCTGAGCTCAAAGGCGAGGAGATCATGAAGCAGATCGAACCGGAAGATCTGGTCAAGTTCGGCATGATCCCAGAATTCATCGGGCGCTTGCCAGTGGTTTCTGTGCTGGACCAATTGAGTGTGGACGATTTGCAGAACATTCTGCTGAGCACTAAGAATTCTCTCATCAAGCAGTATTCCAAGCTGTTTGCTATGGACGGTGTTAAGCTCCGCATCACACGTGATGGCGTGCGGGCAATCGCGGAAAAGGCGATCGAACTCAAAACAGGAGCTCGAGCGCTTCGTTCGATTATGGAAGGCATTACCTTGGATGTTATGTACGATGTACCGTCACGCGAAGATGTTAGCGAAGTGGTGATCGACAGGGGTGTCGTTGAGGGCCGCAAAAAGGCCCAAATCAAAAAAGCCCGTCTCCCGAAACAGGACAAGAGAGACGAGGGCCAAGAGAAAAAGGAAACTGGCCAGGAGAAAAAAGACGCAGCTTAAGCGTTTTCTGGAACTCTTCCTCCGAAGAGCGATAATAGCTGCCGAGAAGCGGCACTCGTTTCTCCCGCTTCTCAAGACGCGGAGCTAGTTCCGCGAATAAGGTCCATCGTATAGGCGCCACTCGAGTAGTTGCAACCGTAGCGTAGCCCCGAAACCCGAGACTGGCGAGCAACTCATTTCGGTAAGGTTACCGAAATGAGTTGAAATGGCGTCGCTGATCACTGCCACAGCAATCGGCTCTCCGGTTTGGTCGTGTCGCTAATTTCTTGATCCAGTAATGAGGAAAGCCATCATGCGATTTCCGAAAGTAAGCGGCTGATAGACAATGGGCATTTTATTATACAGAACAGAATCGGGGCTGGTTGCTTCGCGTGATGGTTCATTTGGCTTTTGGGAGGGGGATTGGGACTCCTTATTTAGAGGCGCAGGTGCCCGAAATGAGCTTGAATCATTCATACCAGACCAGAATGAATCGGCTCGAATCGCTTGCCAAGACTCATTGCTTCCACCTATTGGATCGCAAGAAGTTTGGGCTTCCGGCGTCACTTACTATTCCAGCCGTTTGGCTCGCATGGAGGAATCGAAGAGCGCGGGAGGAAGCGATTTCTATGCGGCGGTGTATAACGCGGATCGTCCTGAGCTATTCTTCAAATCGACTCCTGAACGGGTGCGTGGGCATGGGCAATCGGTTCGCATACGCGAGGATTCTTCTTGGGATGTTCCTGAGCCGGAACTAACATTAGCGATAGGTAGCGATGGCTCGATTTTTGGATACACAATCGGAAACGACATGAGCTCGCGAAGCATAGAAGGAGAGAACCCCCTTTATTTGCCCCAAGCCAAGTCTTATACCGGAAGCGCTGGGCTTGGACCATGCCTATGCCTTTTGGATACGCCGATTCCTGCCGAAACGAAAATCCGATTGTCGATTGAGAGGAACGGCTCAACAGCCTTTGAAGGGGAAACCCAGCTTAGCGAAATGAAACGAAAGCCCGAGGAATTGGCCGCCTACCTTTACCGGGAAATGGATTTTCCGAACGGATGTTATTTGATGACAGGCACCGGCATCGTTCCCGGAACGGATTTTTCGCTGCAATCGGGAGATTGCATATCGATTTCCATCGATCAGCTTTGTTCGCTGGTTCAATCAGTAGAGTAGAAAAATTTTTGCGAGGGAAACTGTGTTAATGAAATTGCTGCAATTTTTCAGGAAAGTCGCCCTTCTTGAAGGTATTTCCCTGATTGTTCTCATGGGAATCGCCATGCCGCTAAAGTACATTTGGGATCAGCCAGAAGCGGTGAGAATAGTCGGTTGGATTCACGGTATCCTATTTGTCGTCTATATTTGGATGCTTTTGCGCGTCTGGATAGGTAGGAGTTGGCCATTCAAACGAGTGACTATCGCAGTTATTGCGTCTTTGGTCCCATTCGGGACGATGATCTTCGATCGATCCCTCAAGCGAGAAGCGGAAGAGTTGAGCAGCGCCTAGCGGGCGTAGATCGTGAAATTCCCGAAAGAGGAATTTTCACGAAGAGTTTCGATTACCTCGCGCTGTTTATCATCCAGGATATCGAAAGTTTGCTCATCGGCCCGGGCGCTGGCTTCCTCCATGGCTTCAGGTTCCATGATGCCTGAACTCATTCCCATAGCTTGATCATAGTAGATGGCGAAAACCTCATCTTTTTGGTTTTCGCTTAATCCTAGTTTTGCGGCGATTTGGCTCAGCTGAGCGGTCGCCATAATTTCGCTACGGGAAGCGTCCTCTTGAGCCCTCATTTCGTCGTATTCGCGAATTTGATCGGGGTCGAGAATCTCAGCGGCGAGATCGTCTATATCCTGTTGTGTGATCATCGGAGTGTCCGTGTCGCTGGAAGGTTGTGGTTCGTTGGGCCCGAACCGGGTGGGCATTTGCATCATTCGCATCCGCATGATCTCTTCGAGCTTCGCCCTTTGGAAGTCGGTTAGTTCTAGCCTGGTCGCAACCACGTCTAGCTGCTGTTTGACTTGCCGCGTCATCATCTCCCCGAAGCTTTCGATAGAGGAGCCCCTTCTTCGGATAGTCTGATCGCCTGCTTAGTTCCGTGCCTCTGGGGGTTAGCTCCGCTACCTCGGAAGGGGATTTTTCCATTCGGGCCAGCTCGTTCTCCAGTTTTGCGTTTGCCGTTTGCAGTTTTGCGACGGTGTTGGCCAGTCGGGCGATCTCTTGCTGCTGTTCGCGAGGCTCCACATATCGGCCTCTGTTCGGTTCAGAGGAAAGCGAGCGGATGATCGAATTCGCGGCGAATCCAGCAATAAACACAAGATTGATCAGGAGAAAGCGAAGAGCGAAATGGGACTTGATATCGGGAATGGTTAGAAGAGTTGGTTAATGAAAGGGGTATCAACCACGTCTTAGGACGTACGTCTCAGAAAGATTCCCTAACTTTCGTTGAAGTTCCGCATTAGGGAAAATTTTCTCTGCTATGGGCTGAATCGATGCAAGATTGAAAGAGTCGAAGCCCGTTTTCGAAAATAGCTATTCACCTGGCGCAGCTCATGCAGACGACCGCGTCTGGCATAGCCTCGAGCCGTTCATAAGAGATGGGCGACAAGCAGTAAGCACAGGCGCCATAGGATTCTTTGTCGAGTCGGTCTAGGGCGTTTTTCAACCGTTCCCGCTCTTCTTGCTGGCGTCGCTGTTGGGCAAGATTCATCTGCTGGGATTGCATAGACTCAAGACGCGATAAGCGTCCAATGGCAACGTCAGGGGCAACCGGCTTCGACTCGGGGTCATCCTCCGCTAGGGAAGCCTCGATGGCTTCGATTCGGGAGATCATGATGGAACGCAAGTGAGTTAGTTGCTCTTCGGTCATCGATAAGATGTCTGTTGACCACGGAGTGTTTGTCCCAAGCCCACTTCGTTGCCGAAATGTGAGCGGGCGGTCTCATGCCTACGCCGGTATAGCTACGGTGGGGCAAGCCGAGCGCCCATTGAGTTTTTAGAACGTGGGCCCGCTATCTAGTTAAAATAATCCTCCGTCAATGGGCGTTCAGCCACTCGAGAATGCGAGGATTGAAATCATCAAGCTTCTCGAAGTGGAAGGCGTGGCCTGCATCGTCGTAGAAATGAGTATCGCAATTGGGGATTCCGCCAGTGACTTCGTTAGCCATCCACATTGGGGTGAAGATATCGTCCTTGCCGCCAATGACTAGGCAGGGTTGGGAAATCTCCCCGAGCTGATCGACTACGTCGTGATTGATGCAAGCAGCCGCTTGCCCTTCCAGGCCGTGAAGCGGTTGCGGAGCCGGGCCGTGAGCAAACCCATGCCGACCTTCAAGCAAACTCGCATGCGCTTCGTCATCGTCCCAGAATGGCTTGCTGAAAATCAGGAGTTGAATCCACTCCATGAACTGGGCCGGGGACAGGTGGGCGAAACAGGCTTTCATGTGCTCAAAGATGGATGTCGCGTAGCGATCGCAACTAGCCCAAGGACACATAAGAACAGCGCTCTTAACTTTAATTGGGTGGCGCAGGCACAATTGCTGGGCGATGATCGACCCCATCGAAACCCCGACGACTTTGGCGGACTCGATTCCCAACGCATCCATCAAGCCAGCGTAATCGTCGGCCATCATGGCGCTGGAGTAGTCTCCTTCGGGTTTGTCGGTGAGGCCGATGCCCCTATTGTCGACCATGATGCATCGATAATTCGAGCTCCAGTGATCGGCGTGAACTTCCCAGACGGCTCCGGTAGCGGTGATTCCCATGATGAGAATAAGAGGTTCGCCGGATCCGCGTTCCTCGTAGTTCATTTGAATTCCGTTGGTTTCGATTAGAGGCATGATATTGAAACAATATGAAGTTAAGTTCTGGGACCCAAAAATGTGAATGGGTTTAAGAAATAGACCGGAAATGTTGCCGAGACCTTAGCATCTGAGCAAGTTCATTGTTGAATTTTGGCTGGGTTAGCTTGCTTCAAACCGTTGAAGGCTCTAGCGATGAGTTTTATCGGCAAGATTCCAACTGTCGTTGTTCTGCAATTACGGCGGATCGGAAAGAGGAATTTGGCAGATGGTTAAGACTGCCTGAATTTATGCTTCCCTCGTATTATAATCCCGGCGATATTGCCGCGTTTGGGCGTTTTAAAGCCCGCTGCAATTTAACACCCTCCCGTATGAAACCCATAAATCAGTTTCTCGTATCGAATGACATTCGAATCGCCACCAACCCATGCATCAGTCCGGATTTCTGTCTGGATTGGGATGAACTGAAAGAGAATCTTTCGAGCGAAAAAGGGATCGTTTCCCACTATCAGAGCTCGTTCGAAACTTCGGCCGGAGAGTGGACAATAGTAGAAGATGCTAATGGCGATCATGCTTGGCGATTACAAGCCGCCGGTCCCGATTCGATATCCATCGGTTTGAATGATGGCTGCCATATCGGCGAAGCGACCTACTTCCCGGCCACCTTCGAGAACTTGATCGCCATTAAAAACCTTGTTCTGAAGAGCGATGCGGGAATCGGGATTTTTCCGACCGCTGCTGAGCGCTTGGGACGATCAACGCTGGGTATTGGGGCCCGTTTCACTACTTTGCATTGGCCGGGAGTGGATTGGGCGATGGCGAATCTTGAATTGGGTATGACTGCCAACCAGAACAGCATTCCGAGAGAACTCGTTTTCGATGTGAATGTCATGCTTGCTGATAAATTGGATACAGTGCCATTTCCATTTATTGGGACGAGTGTTCCTGAGGGTCATCAAGGTCAATCTGTTGAGGGCATGAGCCATGGATGCGTGTTGGCGAAGTTGAAAAACGGGTTTCACCGTAACGGGATTGCTTGGAGCTTCAATGCGGACCACCAGCCGATAGGCGGTAAGTTCGATGATCGGGAAGACGCTCTTGTGGACGGTTGTCTATTCGCTTCCTACATCACTTTCGACTTGTCCCCGGAATTGGCTCGGACGGAGCTATCGAATTCGGCTGACGAAAATCAGGCTTACGTGGCTTCCGAGATCGGAGAAGATCTTGTTTCTCGGGTGGCAAGCCGAGTCGCTAATTCGGGGATCAAGCTGAATACCGAAGAGTTGAATACGTTGTTGCGGTATGTTTGGCCGTCTATGCTTAAGATGAAGACGCGAGACGACAAGTACCGTGAGGCCAGACAGGAAGCTTTCACCACGGAAGTGGGGCGCCAGTATTTAAGAGAACTTTCGATCGACGAGCTGCCCGGATTGACGACCCCGGAAACGACAGCGGTCATGCTTTCGCTCTGTGAAGAAATGGGGATGCCTGTAGATTTCATTGCCCCGGCTTTCGGATTCCAGAAGAATATGCCTTATCCAGATAATGAAGAGCTGGAAGGACTCGTGAAAAGGCAATGGTCTGTGTGCAAGGCTTTCGATGTCAGTATTGGCTTCCATTCGGGCTCGGGCAAATCGGCAGAGAACTATCAGGTGATGGGTTGTGTTACTGGAAGCAATCTTGAGATAAAGACCAGTGGGCGCTACACTTATGAGATGGGTGTGGCCTTAGCGAAATCGAATGACCCGGATGATCAATCGCTTTGGCAGGATTGGTATGGCTTTACCAAAGAATTGGCTGTCGCCGGAGCGTTCAGTGAATCCGAAACGGAGCGCGAAATGGCTCGAGAATTTATCGAAGACGCTTTGAAGCTAGAAGGGCAATCAACGGAAATTTTCGACTCGGAAGAGACTGTGCTTAATAGTTTGGATACGCTTACTCCGAGCCCGGATCATATGTTCTGGTTTGAATACAACTTCCTCTACGTGTTGGCAGCCGATGGAAAAGCAGAGAAGTCGGCCTTGGGCGATCATTCCCCAGCAGGCTATCGACAGCGTCGGCGATTCTATTCGATCAGCGAAGAAGGAAAATTGCGTTATGCTCGGGGAGTGGCCTCATACATTATATTCCTAGCTGAGAATACAGGTTTGGCGACCGTCGAGATTTGCCGATCGGCCCAGCAACGCCTCTCAGGATACCGCCAATACAGCGAGTTAATTGGCGATATTTCGCCGTAGCGAAAACGGTGGCCTTTAAAATCGATAATCGTTAACGATCAGAGTCTTCTCGATATCGGTTTGCTTCTAGATTGATCAATGCATACATGCCAGCATCGTAAGAAGCTCCGTGCATTCGGATTATAGCCCGTCGTGGACCATCGACGATCGCCCTGGCTTTTTCGGCTACGAGCCGGCTAGCGAGGCTAGTTTGCGCGACGAAGATTTCCAAGCCAACCAATCCGGTCTCTTGAAAGGCGAAGTTGCGGATCTGTCGTACGGCTTCGACTGCGGCTCCTTGGCCTAGATGGCTTTCGTGTACCCAGTATCCTAGATTGCAATCAAAGTCGATCTTGTTGACGCGGTAAAATCCGCAAGCATCCAACGATGCCCTTCGCATCCTTATCGATAATTAAGTGCTCGTAGGTGTCACCCGATTCCCAGGCGGCCAATGACAGTTTGCCCCAGTCTTCAGTTGTCTCTCTTGAGTAGTCGGTAGTCAGCTAGTTCATCCATTTGGATACGTGGACCCCAGGCTCGATGATGGCGTCGTACACGTCGTCAACGTCATCCATTCGGTATCGTCTTATCGTAAACCGGGATTGAGATTTTAGCGTCAAGAGGGTCGCTATCTAAGTGAAAGAATGAGGTTAATGCGGCTGGACTTCATCAAATCGAATTTGATAATCGGGATCATGACGTTCATCAACGACGATTTCATGCTGCAAAACGACGCGGCTAGAGAATTGTATGCGCGGTACGCCAAGGCCGAGCCGATTTTCGACTATCACTGCCACCTGCCTCCTGAAGATGTAGCTGGCAATCGCGTATTCGCGAACATGTTCGAGATCTGGCTGGAAGGCGACCATTACAAATGGCGGGCCATGCGGGCGAACGGTGTGCCTGAACCTTTGGTAACTGGCGCTGCGGATCCCTATGACAAGTTTTTAGCTTGGTGTAAGACAGTTCCGAATACAATGCGTAATCCTTTGTATCATTGGAGCCATTTGGAGCTAAAACGCTATTTCGATATCGATCTAATCGTTAGCGAAGATACGGCTGAAGAAATCTGGAACGCGGGCAACGAGCGATTGAAGTCGGAGGATCTGAGCGCTCAAGGGATTCTGAAGAATTTCAAAGTCAAGATGGTTGGAACGACAGACGATCCGACCGACGCCCTGGAGCATCACAAATCGATAGTTTCCTTGGGACTGGATACAAAAGTCGTGCCTACTTTCCGTCCCGATAAAGGCCTGTTAGTGGATGTTCCCGAACAGTTTAATTCTTGGGTGGATAGGTTGGCTGAAACATGCGGCACGACGATCGAATCTCTGGGCGGTTTCCTGTCGGCTTTGAAGTCACGCCATGACTTCTTTCATGAAATGGGCGGACGATTAAGCGACCACGGTATCGAGCGATGTTTTTTCGCGAAAACGGATGAAGCATCGGTGGAGGCGATTTTTAATAAGGCTCGAATTGGCGAGGCGGCGACAGCGGATGAGAAAGAGCAATTCGGTTTCTATCTTATGCGCGAGTTTGGCCGTTGGAATTCAGAGAAAGACTGGGCGATGCAGCTGCATATTGGAGCGCTGCGAAGCAACAACTCTCGCAAATTCAAAGAGCTTGGACCGGACACCGGATTTGACTCGATTTCAGACGTGCCTCAGATCGGCAAGCTAGGACAGTTTTTCGACAGCCTCGAGCAAACGGATGAATTGCCAAAGACGGTCGTCTACAATTTGAATTGGACTGACAATTACGCGGCTATGACCATGCTGTGCAATTTCCAGGACGGCAAGACGCCGGGTAAGATGCAGCTCGGTACCGGTTGGTGGCACTCGGATCAGAAAGAGGCCATGATCGCCCAAATGAATGCCTTGTCCAATTTGGGGCTATTCCCGCATTTTGTTGGTATGCTTACGGATTCCCGCTCATTCCTATCGTATCCAAGACACGAATATTTTAGACGCATCCTGTGTAATCTGGTCGGCACGGATGTGGAAAACGGCGAATTGCCTGCCGACATGGAACTTGTTGGCGGTATGGTACGTCGAATCTGCTACCAGAACGCCGTGGATTATTTCGGCGTGGAGGTAGCGTAGAATAGGGCAGGCTTCCAGCCTGTTTTCTAAATGCATATAAACAGGCAATATGCCTGAGCTACTGTTATAAATGGGCACTCGGCCTGTGCTGCCGTAGTGTGTTCCCTTCCTTACGTTTCAGGAGACCGCGAGCTACCTGAAAGAATCTCTTTGCTCTAATTTCAATCGCTAAGCTTGGCAGATGCGTACCAATCTTTCCATTGTTGGGCTAGATTAGCTAGGCGCTCAGGTTCTTTGGCTGCGAGGTTTCTCGATTCATTACGATCTTTGGAAATGTCGTAGAGCTCCCAGTCTTCTCCCCAGCGAACGGCTTTGTAGTTTCCGTCTCGGATGGCGGCTCCTTGTTTCCATTGCCAGAAAATCGGCTTGCCTCGCTTCAGCGGTTTGCCCTCCAGGGCGGGCAATAAGCTAACGCCCTGCATGGGAGTAATGGCTGTTCCGTGATGCCATTTCGGGTACGAGGCCTTGCCGACGTCGACTACCGTCGACATAATATCGATAAAGTGAGCTGGCTCGCGGTTGAAGCTGCCGGGATTTTTAAGACCTTTAGGCCAGTAGGCGATAAATGGGGTGCAGATCCCGCCCTCGTGACTATAGTTCTTGTAGTAGCGAAAAGGCGTATTCTGGATAATGGCCCAATCTTCTCCAACGGTATCAAAGCTGGCGACTTTGCCGACGTCTTCGGGGGCCATGGAAACCACATTTGCTCCGGTAGTTTCGGCGCATGCCCCATTGTCGGATGCGAAGAAAACCAAAGTATTGTCGAGCCGGCCTTGTTGCCTCAGCTTATCCAGTAGCTTGCCGATGTTCTGGTCGACGCGATCCAGCATGGCTGCGTAGATTTCCATGCGCGTGGATTCGGTCTCTTTCTCCTCATCGCTCAGCGTATTCCATTCGCGGGCCTGTGGCTTGCCAACTAGTGGGTTCTTTTTTGGATCGATGAGACCCATGTCCACTTGCCGTTGGTAGCGACTTTCTTGAATGGCCTGGTAGCCATCATCGTAGACGCCCTCGTATTTGGCGATGTCTTCGGGCCAAGCGTGAAGGGGGTAATGGGGTGCGTTGTACGAGAGGTATAATATGAAAGGCTTTTCCTTTGTTTCTGGCTCGTCGAACCATTCCAGAGCGTTGTCGGTGAAGGCGTCGGTTGCATAGAAATTGGGATCCTCGGGCGTGTAGGGATAATAGGTCTTTTCGTCGATGCACCAGTACCGGATTCGCTTGTGGCCGGGTTCGGGCTCGCCGGGTCGCTGGAATCCCGGATTCCAGAAATTGCAGCATCCATCTCTCAATCCGTAGTAGTGATCGAAGCCTCGGTCGTAGAGATTTTCGGTCCCATGGTGTTTCCCAGAGGCGAGTGTGCGGTAACCAGCGTCTCGCAAGACCTCGCCGAGCGTCACTGCGTTTCTCATCTCGCCATGGGATTCATCCATTCTGCTTTGCTGGGCGTATACTCCTGTCAATAGGCATGCCCGGGAGGGGAAGCACTTGGCGGTGTTGTACATTTGCGTGAATTGAATGCCATCCTGGGCGAGCCGATTGATGTTCGGCGTATCGATTTCACTTCCATAACATCCGAGATCGGACCAGCCCATATCGTCGACTAGTATGAAGATGACATTTGGTCGATCGTCCGCAAAGTTGCTGAGGGCAGCGGAAATGGCTGCGAATAGGGTGAGGAATCGTTTCATAGCGGAGGGATGTAAATCAAAAATAGGGGCGTCATACTTGGTGGAATTCCAAGAAGGTAAAGCATTGAGATGTTGGCTGGGTGAGAAATGCTTTGGAGCTGGCAATTGTCAGAATATCTCCAATAAATGGGCTACGAATCAATTTATTATCCCTGAAAAATCGATCGCTCATGAAAATGCTTCTCGCTTTTGTCTCCCTTGTTTGTTCCGCCACTTTGCTGCATCAGGCGAGCGCGGATACTGGTTTCACTATCGAGGAGACTCCCTCGGGACTCACGATTAAGCACAACGGCGAACTCGTCACCAACTACATCGTTGACCAGGCGAACAAGCCCTACATGTGGCCTTTAATTGGGCCCAACGGAAAGCCCATGACCCGGGCCTATCCTATGGAAGATGTCGAGGGAGAGCGACAGGATCACCCGCATCATCGGTCTATCTGGTTTGGGCATCAGAATATGGGTGGATTCGATACCTGGACGGAAAGCCTTACATATACTAGTCGTGAAGACTGGACAAAGGAACGGATCGATAAGGCCCTAGCCAAGCTTGGCAGTACTGTACACCGGGAATTCTCCAAGCTGGATGCCAATGAAAGCAGGGCTCTGATAAAGACCAATAATGATTACGTTGGAAGCGCCGGGAAAAAGCTGCTCTCCGATGAGCGGCTCATCGTTTTCCGAAAGACCAAGTCCTCGCTGATTATTGATTTCGATATCAATCTGATCGCCAGCTATGGGGATATCGAGCTGGGTGATATCAAGGATGCCGGTATATGCGTTCGTATTCCCACTGTATTGGATCTGAAAACGGGTAAGGGCGGAACAATTATCAATAGCGAAGGTATTCGAGATGGGGATACTTGGAGCAAGCGAGCCACCTGGGTAGACTATAATGGATTGATGGACGGAGAGGACGTAGGTATCGCCATCTTCAATCACCCGTCCAGCTTCAATCACCCGACTCCTTGGCACGTAAGAGATTACGGTCTGTTTACGGCGAACGCTTTTGGCTTCAATTCTCTGGATAAGTCTCGAGAAGATATAAGCTTCACCTTGGCTAAGGGTACCCGCGTCTTTTTGAAGCACCGCATCATTTTCCACAAAGGCGATGAGAATCGAGCCCGTATCGCTCAAGCTTATGAGCGGTATGCTAATCAGTAGAGAGAATTTGATTAGTTGGTCAATGTCTTAGATTAGAATAGGCATCTTGCCTGTTCGGACACAGGCTAGAAAGCCTGTTCTACTATTGAAAGGTAGGGCTGATTGTCCCTAGTCAATCGATACCAGCGAACCACGGACGATTGGGGGCAATCGGCCCTACCGCAAAGGCGATAAACCTACTGGAAGCTCACAGCTGGCTCGGGGAGATTGCGTTCGATTTCTTCGACGCGATAGCCGAAACCGGTTCCTTGAATCGTATCCAAGTTTAGGATTCCATTTCGACGTTGATAAATGCCGGGATGAACGGCTTGTTCTGGCAGCGAAGCATCTGGGTAGAATTGCATCCCGTTCGTCTCCACTCCCATAATTGTTCCAGCGTGAGCGGCCAGTTGAACGTGGGGCAATTGGGCGAGCATGGGATTAGTCAAATCCTGAACCATTAGCGTCATGCCTTGGGCTTTGGCCCAGCAAAGGCTTAACAGGGCTCCGGTCTGGGTCTTGCAGGTCTTTAGAGCGACCCCTGTCCAGCCCAGCTCTCGACCTAGCCGGACGAACTTCCAGTCGTGAGCGCTTTCATCCATGAAAAGAGGCTTTCGGGCGCTGACGCTATGGACATCGATCTGATTGGCTTCCAGATCGTAGGGAAAAGGCTGCTCGACGTAGAGAATCGCTTGATACGTTCGAGGATGGTCGTCGCGCAGTCGATCCAGGATGTCGTTGACGTATTCAGGATCGGTTACAGCGCAGTTGAAATCGGTAGTGAGCCAATCGACATTCTTTTCTTGGGCGATTTTGCCAATCGCTACTAGCCGTTTGTAGTCCCAATCGGGGTCATCTCCGCGAAGCTTGATCTTCAGACAATTTAAGCCGTCGCGATCGATCCAATCGCGTAGCAACGTTGGATAGCCATCATCCGGCTCGTCGCCAGTTAGCTCGTCTTCAGAAATCGGATCTAGCCCGCCCACCAAGTGCCAGACTCGTAGTTCGGTCGGAGCGGATTCGATGAAATCGGATGGAAACTTGCCTTTAAACTGTTCCGCCGGTTCGAGGAATGCTGATAGATCCTTCGTCAAGTATTCAGACGTATAGGTCTCGTAGATTGCTTTTCCTTGTAGGTTCCCGTACGCGTCGTGCAGGGCTATGTCCAACGGGGAGAAGCAGACTAAAGCAGCCAAATAAGGCAAGGCGCCTTCACTCGATCTCTGAGCGTTGAATGAGTCTTGGAGTTGAGCCAGCCTCCCTTCGATGAATGCGTGACCGATTTCCAGAGCGTGACCGGTTTCGGGGAAGATTTTGAAGTCCCGAGTGAGCGTTTCCGTGAATGTCTGCAATGCCGACTCCCGCTCCTCGTAACTTATCGGCGCCGGCCATACCCAGCCAACGCTAAGTGGCGTTTCGCCCCAGCCGATGGCGGTTGATCCATCTGAGCCCTCTACCTTCACGCAGCACCGAGCGCAGATCACTCGGGTGAGCACCTGATTTCCGAATTTCAGGGGGACCCGCATGGAGACAGGCAAGAAATAGAGACTGACGTCGACGATTCGCGCTGAGCGAGATTCAATGTCCATTCCGTTTGCTATGTGGCCGTTTGAATCGGGTCAAGAGCAGGGAGTAAGCTAAAGCCCGATACCGCTCCGGGAATCGTTGTCATTAGCGCAGCGTTACTCATAAACAAGCTCGGGGCTTGCCCTGGGATTCTATTCTTGGAAGAGTGAAGCCATGCATTTGGATCGAAGGGAATTCGGCAAATTGGCAGCTTTGGGCATCGCGGGACTGGCGGTGAGCTCAGGCAGAGCAGCGACCGGCAATTCGGATCGTCTAAACGTCAATTTGTTCTCAAAGCACCTGCAGTTTCTGGACTATCAGGACATGGCGGATGCTACGGCGGAAATGGGCTTTGATGGAGTCGACCTTACGGTTCGGCCGGGCGGCCATGTGCGGCCGGAACGGGCAGAGGATGATCTTCCCAAGGCGGTCGCGGCCATCAAGCGGGCAGGTATGTCTCCTAAGATGCTCGTTTCTCGCGTAACTAGTGTGGATGATAAGGGTGGTATCCAGTCATTGAAGACCGCTGCCAAATTGGGATTCACCCATTATCGAATGGGCTACTTTCGGCCCATAAAAGGAAACAGCCTTCTTGAAAACCTGGATTTCTGCCAAAAGGAATTGGATGGATTAGAGGCGTTCAATCGCGTGCAGGGACTGCACGGGGCCTACCAGAATCATGCGGGCAAAGTGATGGGTTCTTACGTCACGGACCTCGCCCACCTGCTTGATGGCCGCGATCCTAGATGGATGGGCTGCCAATATGATATTCGGCATGCGTCGGTCGATGGCGGTTCTTCCTGGTCGCTTGGCTTGAGCTACTTGCAAAGCCATATCCAAACGATGCCGATCAAGGATTTCACCTGGAAGAAGCGGAACGGCGTCTGGAAACCGCAAAACGTCCCCCTGGGCCAAGGCATGGTCGATTTTCAAGGTTACTTCAAAGCTCTCAGAGAATATAGAATTAAGCCCCATGTGTCTCTACACCTTGAATACGATCTTGGCGGAGCGGAGCATGGAGACCAGAGAATCAAGATCCCGCAGAAGGAAGTGTTCGCGGCCATGCGGCGCGATTTGAAACGCTTGCACGAGATGTGGGAAAGCAGCGCCCGTTGAATTTGGGTTTTTGGTAAAATTGAATGCAGAATCTATGAAATTGCTTTTCCGCTTACCCGTAGCCATGGGCGCATTTGTCGCTTGTGTCGGAACTCTATCAGCTGACGATCGGCCTAACATCCTTCTGGCAATCGGCGACGACATTTCCTGGAAGCACATGGGGATATACGGATCGCCGTTTATGGATACGCCGACCTTCGATCGCTTAGGCAGGCAAGGCGTTGTCTTCAACAATGCCTATTGTAGCGCTCCGGGATGCAGCCCTTCTCGAGCGGCCCTTTTGACCGGCAAGTATATATGGGAAATCGAGGAAGCGGGAACGCATGCTGCCAACTTTCCCAAACACCTAAAAGTTTATCCCGAGCTCTTGGAGACGGAAGGCTATTTTCCAGGATACACTGGCAAGCCTTGGGGCCCAGGAAAGCTGCCGGAGCGCGATCGTAATCCTGCGGGTCCGGAGTTCAACATTCACAAGCTGGAGCCTCCAGCATCGGGAATCTCCGACAAGGATTACGCCAAGAATTTCGAGGAATTCTTGAAAGCTCGCCCAGATGGAAAGCCTTTTGTGTTCTGGTTTGGAGCCCACGAAGCCCATCGCGTCTTCGAACAAGGGTCCGGTAAGCGGAATGGGGTCGATCCCGACGACACCATAGTTCCAGCTTTCCTGCCAGAGACTGAACTGACTCGTGAGGACGTAGCTGATTACGGCTTCGAAATCGAATGGTTCGATTCCCAACTAGGAAGAATGCTGAAGCAGTTGGAGCGTATCGGTGAATTGGATAACACAATTGTCGTAGTCACGGCTGACAATGGAATGGCGTTCCCTAGGGCCAAGGCTAATAACTACGAATACGGCGTGCATATGCCGCTGATTATTTCCTGGAGAAAAGGCATCGCCCACGAAGGGCGTATCATTGACGATTTTGTTAGCCTGATAGATCTGTCGCCCACTTTCCTGGAAGCGGCGGGAGCGCCTATTCCCGAAGAGATGAGCGGCCGCACCCTAACGCCGCTTCTAGAATCTTCGTCAGAAGGAAAGATTGATCCCACTAGGAACTTCGTCCTGTCGGGCCGAGAGCGGCATACCCATGCTCGCGAAGACAATCTCGGCTATCCGATTCGGGCGATCCACACCGCGAAGTATAACTACATCCGGAATTTGCACCCCGAACGATCGCCGACAGGAATCGAATACAAGGATGTCGATGGAAGCCCTTCTCATTCATTGATGCTCTCAGACATGGATTCCCGTTTGTCGCAATTGGCCTATGGTCAACGGCCGCTTGAGGAGCTTTACGACAAGGAGAACGATCCGCATTGTCTCAACAATTTGGCGAGCAATCCTGAGTATAAGCCCATTCTGGAGAAACTGTGCGCTAGATTGGAGTGTGAGCTACGCAAAGGGGGAGATCCCCGGATCCTTGGCTATGGAGAAGTCTTCGATAGCTATCCCCGCTACAGCACGACACGCAAGTACCCAGGTTTCAATACCAGCGGAAAATACAATCCGGAATTCGTGGAAAGCGCTCTCGAGCAGATGAAGGCGCTAGGAATCGAGAATCCAGCCTATGAGGATCGGGTGGACTATAATAAGTCGCAGCCCGGTCGAGCGCCGTCGAGGAATTAGGAGGCAATCGAGCGTAAGGTCTTCCGCGTTTTTATCGTAAGCAGGATAGAGCCATGAAGAAAAAGCGGGTATTCGGATTTGGATTGGGCGGACTGGTCGTAGCCGGTTTGACGATTATCGTGATCGGGTCCGGTTTCAATGGCTGCTCTTCATTAAGCATTACTCAAGAAGAGGCTGCTATGCGATTTGCTCGTCAGGGCCAGGAGGCGCCGGAATTCATTTTCAAGGAAACCAAACCGGGGAAAATCCACTTCGCCTCGGTAGGCGAGGGGATAGACGCAATTGTTTTCGTCCACGGCTCTCCAGGCAGTTGGAGTGCCTTCTCGCGCTTCTTGATGGACGAGGATCTAAAGAAGGCTGGCCGATTGATATCAGTGGATCGACCGGGATTCGGATTGAGCGAACCGAAAACGCCTGAGCCCTCATTACGCGAACAATCCCGCCGTATAGCCTAGGCTCTAGAGAAAGATGGCGCAGTAAATAACGCAATACTTGTGGGGCATTCGCTAGGCGGGCCCGTGATCGTGCGCATGGCAGCCGATTGCCCGGACCTCGTTAAAGGACTCGCACTGTTCGCTCCGTCCATGGACCCGGAAATTCAAAAGCGGCAATGGTACAACTACGCAGCTAAGTTCCCGCCCGTCGAATGGGGGCTTTCCAAGGACTGGGTGTGCAGCAACGAAGAAATATACCCTTTGGAAATCGCGCTGAATTGGCTTGCGGAACCGCTCCCTTGCATCAAACCCCCCACCATCGTTATCCGAGGAATGGATGACGAGCTCGTTCCGCCGGGTAACGCGGACTATGTCGAAGAAGCTCTCAAGAGGCCCGGCGCCTGGACATCCGCCGTATCGATGGCCTCAACCAATTCGCCCCCTGGCGACGTCCGGATTTGATTAAGGATGCGATCTTGGATCTGCAGGCCTGGATATTGAAAACGACGTAGGTTATCGTTTTGAGCGACGATCCCCTTTCAAAACATCGCGATCGATCTTCTGGCGTTTTTTCCTATCGCAAATTCGGTTTAGGACCAAAAGTCTGCCAAACGCGATCAGCGATCGCGCCTGCAGATAAATCAGCGTTAAAACCTACGCCCGACGACCTTGGTTTGGATGCGGCAGAGGTAGGTATCAGCGGTAATATAGAGGGTTGAGCCATCATCGCCCCATGCGCAATTGGAGGTTTTTTCTCCCGTACGTACGTGGCCGATCAATTTGCCATCGGGATTCACGACCATTACGCCGCCCATGCCGGTTACCCAGAGATTGCCGGATTGGTCGGTCTTGATTCCGTCAGGATTGCCTTCGCCATATTTCCGGTAGGGCAAGGCGTCGAAAAACAGTTTTCCTTTCGGTGACTTGGCGGTTCCGTCGTCGTTCAAGGTATAAGCCATGACGATAGGCTTGTCGGTTTCGGATTGGGCGACGAACAGAGTTCGTTCATCGTGGGACAGATCGATCCCGTTGGGGAAGGGGAGCTCGTTTGTAACGAGGGAAACCTTGCCACTGCGATCTAGATAGTAGACGCCGCAAAAATCGATTTCCCGAGTCGGATCGTTTTCCCTTTGCGGAAGTCCGTATGGTGGATCCGTAAAGTAAATGCGGCCTGTGATGGCGACTGTCACATCGTTAGGGCTATTGAATCGCTTGCCTTGAAAATTGTCGGCGATGGTGCGCTTCCCTTGCCCAAATTCCATGACCGACAGCCTTCGGTCGCCTTGGTCGCAAGAAATGAGGCGGCCGAGGTTGTCCATGGCCAATCCATTGCTTCCGAGACCGCGGCTGTAGTGCCCGATTCCCGTGTATCCAGCAGGCTCGAGCCAGACCTCGGCTCCCACGCCTTCCTGCCACTTGATAACGCGGTTCTCCCAGACGTCGGAAAAAATCAAATACCCGCCTTCTTTTACCCAGGCCGGTCCTTCGCTCCAAGTGAATCCGGACGAGAGCACTTCGATCTTGGCGTCTTTGTCGATGACTTGGTCGAGATCTTTGTCCATGCGAAGCACTTCCCCTATATTCGGGAAGTTGACGCTATCCTGTGCCAGGATGGAAAAAGGCACGATCAAGGTTACCGCGGAGAAAATAAGGATGGCAATTGGACGGTTCATGTTGGGCGATGCGATAGAGCGGGGTTAATGGATTTGATCGACGAATGGGGCATCGGTCCTCTTGAGCTCAGCGATCATTTCCCGTTTGTATTCAAAAAGTATAGGTTGGTACTCTGGATAGTTAGCCAGATTGACGAGCTCATCCGGATCGGCATCAATATTATAGAGTTCGTCAATTTCACCTGGGGCGAGGCTTATGATGTACTTGTAGGCGTTTTTCCGGTAGGAAACCCACCAGGGAATACCGTTGCTTCCGTAGATATTAGTGGGCAGCTCTCTTGTGTCTGATCCATAGGCACGATCAGTGTAAGTAAGCAATACAGCGTGGTCGCTATCGGCCTCAGGATTCTCCAATATAGTTGAAAGGTCACGACCATGCATTTCCCATGGCAATTCTACATCCGCGAAGGTAAACATCGTAGGTACAAGGTCCTGGCCGCCGACGGGCGTTGAAGATACCTTGCCTTCTGGGATGCGTCCGGGAAAGGAAATGATGAGCGGGCAGGCTATGTTGGCATCGTAAGGCGCTTGCTTATGCTGGAAACCGTGCTGGCCCCAGGCGAAGCCTTGGTCCGATGTGAAGATGATGAGCGTATTCTCGAGCTGTCCGGTTTCTTCGAGAGTCGCGATCAATTGCCCGACCCCGTCGTCCAGGCTCATTACGGTTTCTTGGTAGCGCCTGGAACTCTCGAGGAATTCGTCGCCTCGGGGAGGACGATTCATCGAGTAGTACTTTCCATCGTCTCCTCGAGTCCAGGCTTGTCGGTCCTTGACGTATTGCGGCTTGCCAGGACGAGGCCCCTCGAAGTCGTAGGGGAAGGGGACAGGCGTGTCCTTAGGAAGGACGCCTTCATGACGAGAAGCTGGAGTGAATGGACCATGGCTTCCGGCGTAGCAGAGCCATAGAAGCCAGGGTTTATCGGGATCCCGGCCTTCTCCTCTCAAATAGTCGATGGCCCATTCGGTGTAGTTGTCAGTCGAATATCCTTTGACCAGCGTTTCTTTGCCCCCTTGAAAGGAAATCAATTGGTTGTCGTAGTAGGCGCTGGAGTTCTTTGGAAACTTGGGCCGATTCCAGACGATTTGGAAATCCCAATCACGGCCATATCCTGTATCCGTCCCTGTGTGCCACTTGCCAATTTGGGCAGTGGTGTAGCCTGCCTGTTTTAACGAGCTCATCCAAAACGGAGTTTTTTTCGGGTCGTATTCGCTTCCTGGATAGTCTCCTTCCATTCTCATGGACTCGACGCCGTAGGGGAGTTTTCCTGTTAGGAAAGTCGCCCGGGCTGGCATGCACCAAGTGCCATTGTAGGCATGCTTGAAACGGACCCCTTTTTCGGCAAGCCGATCGATGTTGGGCGTATCCACCCAAGGCTCGGCTCGCTCGTAGCTACTGACCGTGCGGTCAGACTGATCGTCGGTATATATGTAAAGGATGTTTGGTTTAGACGAGCCCACCACGGATGGCCTATCTGCTGCCTGGGCGGCCGAAAGGAAAAGCGCCCACAGCAATGGGGCAAGCAGACGGGGGTATTGGATGGCCTTCATAGTCGAATTTGAAACAGCTTGGTCATTCATATAAGTGGGAGAACTTTAGAACCGATTATGCAAATAAAGAGCCCAACCGTGCCCATGATAATGCCCATGGTGGTATTGGCTTTGAGCATTTCCTTCTCGGTTAATCCGCTCATTTTAGATATTACCCAGAAACCGGAATCGTTCATCCAACTGATCGGTTTGGAGCCGCAACCGATGGCGAGGGCGATATAGATCGGGTGGTAGTTGAGCGTTTGCCCGGCGATTATGGGGCCGATTATTCCTATTGCGGTGATCATTGCCACCGTTGCCGAGCCCTGGGCTGTACGGATAAGCATGCAAACAAAAAATCCTAGAGGTATCAGGCTGGTCTGGGCGGAAGGCATCATATCCTGAATAGTGAAGGCGATACCTGTTTGTCTCAAAACGTGCCCAAAAGTGCCTCCAGCCGCCGTAATTAGAATGATGATACCACCGCTTGATAGGGCTGACTGGACTAAGGCCTTCATCGGCTTACGCGTATGACGTGAACTAATCAAGAGACCCATGCCGCACAGCGCGGCGATGGTCATGGCTATGTTCTTGTCACCAAGAATACCCATAATTTCGTTGAAAGAAACTAGCCAGGAAGCTGGATCGCCCGATCGTGAAGCGACCATGGAAGTAGCGGTCGACCCGCCCATCAAGACCACCGGAAGCAGAATGGGTAGCAGAGAAAATTCCAGACTTGGAAGTTCGGATTCGTCCCGATTGGCGATGGCATTCAATTCCTCCTCCGTAAGCTCTTCGGAGGCCCGCAGTGGCACCTCGCAGCGCTTGTTTGCGTAGATGGCCCAAAGATAGCCCGCGGTGGCGGTAAAAAGACCCACGCAAATGCCCCCTATCATCATTAAACCAATGTCTATACCCATTTCCGCCGCCACGAAGAGTGGACCGGGAGTGGGAGGAACGAGCGAGTGGGCCATAGTCGCCCCTGCGATAATCGTTAAAACGTACAGAAGGTAGTTTCGGCCCGTTTTAACGCGCATCGCTTTTCCAAGCGGCATCAGCAAATAGAATACCGTATCGAAAAAGACAGGAATACCGAGGGTGAAGCCGCTCCCGATAAAGGCCATGGGCATCCGCTTCTCGCCTACCGTTCTGGCTATGCTTGCAACGATCTTCTCAGCGCCGCCACTGTCAATAAGGCATTTGCCGATTATGGATGCCATAGCGATGAGAAGAGCGATTTTCGTTAGAGTGCTTCCGAGGCCCTCGGCGATGCGGGCTCCCCAGTTCTTTTTCGATTCGCTAACCGCGGCGGCGAGGTCGGTATCATGAATGATGTAGTCTGCCACCAAAGGCTCTGTTCCTGGTTCGGAAGGATTGAATATCGCTGGCACCTCTTCGATCACGCCCTCGGTCGGCGCCGGCGTTAGATCGCCCGACGCCACAACTTGCAAGAGTCCATTGCTGTCAGACCGCAGGAGGCTGGAACGTCCCTCCGTCGGTGTCTTCTCAAGGCTGAGGGTCTCCTCGTTTACGGCCGTGACTTTAATAGCTAAGGTGTGCAGTGAATACTGGAGCACTTTTTCGGAAGAAGTGAGAATAGTGACACAGAAAGCGGCCAGGATCAGAGCGAGGAAGGCGTGCATGCGCACCGTGAGGATTCCGCAAATGACTACAGCCATTCCAATGAGGCTTATGACGATAGGGTTCATGGTTCAGTAAGTGTGGGGGACAAGAATTTGGAGGGGATCAATCTCGCTCCCGTACGGCAGCGAGAGCGCTTGGGATGCCGATTCAGCATGCAAGATGACCGCATCGTTTAGTTCAAGAACGGAAATAGCCTGCTAGAGGCCCGGAAGGTGCTGAATTGCTTTAAGGTTCTAAAGTATAGTCTCTCAAGGGGATTTTTGATGGATTATCGCTTGGCAGCAACCGCGAATTTCCTGATCCTAACAGGATAGAGAGAGCCATTCGGTATCCTCTTTGCTCTTTCACGAGACATAATCCCTCAAGCAGTATGAAACCTCTAAGTATTATCGCGATCGCGATTTTGATCCTATTCTCATCTCAAGCGATGCAAGCGGCATCGGTCGCTGATTTGGCGAAAGCTCAAGCCATTATCCACAAAATTAATGAATTGGAGGAAAAGTACCGGGAAATGACGATTGAACTCGAAGCCCCGAAATCGATGGCCTTGTATCCAGAAATGGAAGGCCGAGCTGACTTCGACATGAAAAACGCCTATAAGCAGGCTGCTAAAGCCGCCAAGAAGAAGAAATATTAGTTTTATTCCTTGCAGCCGGCTCTTTGCGGCAAAAAGGATTATCCCTCGACATTGCCGGTCTGTTAGGCGGGCATTATTCATATTATCCATTATCGATTTGAGTTAATCCTGATTCATTATATGCAACGTGTTCTCAGCAAGACTGCCGCCCTCCTGTTTGCCTTAGGCTGTTATTTGGCTCTCCAGGCCCAAGACCAGCCGCCGACTATATGGGAGGATCGGGCCAAGGAGCGCTTCAAGAGAATAGTTTCGAGCGAGAAGGTTCTTATCAGCCAAGCTCAGCCTCGAGATTCCGGCCTCAAGAAGCGGCAGCTAAAACGTATCCGTCGCATATTGGTGTTCTTCCGTTGCGAAGGTTTTATCCATACGTCGATCCCTCACGCGAACTTTGCCCTTCAAGAGATGGCCCGCAAATCGAAGGCGTTCTCGGTCGATCTCGAGGATGAGTACGAAGTATTTAATAAGAAGAATCTTAAGCAGTATCACGCGATCTTATTCAACAGTGCTTCTGAATTGAAGTTCACCAACGAAAACCAGCGAAAAGCGATACTCGACTTCGTGAGAGGAGGCGGGGGTCTCATCGGAATCCACGGGGCGAGCGATAATTTTTACGAATGGGAAGAGGGAGCTGAAATGATGGGCGGCCAGTTTAATGGCCATCCTTGGACAGCTGGCGGGACCTGGGCTTTCAAGGTCGATGATCCAACTCATCCGCTCAACCAGGCGTTCGGGGGACGGGGCTTCTGGCACCAGGATGAAATCTACCAGTACCTCCCTTCAAGTTACGTCGGACCGGATAATCTAAGAATTCTCGTGAGCCTCGATATGAGCAAGGAGACCGTTCGGGAGCCGATGGACCTGGAGAAGTTCGAACGCTTTAATAGCAAGTATCCTTCGGGCAATCGCGAAGTGCCCGTGAGCTGGGTACGAGATATCGGGAAAGGCAGGCTATTCTACACGAATTTTGGGCACCGAGAAGACACCTATAAGAATCCTGTTATCATGCAGCATATATTCGACGGGATTCTCTTCGCAATTGGATATAATAAAATGGATACGACGCCAACGTCAGAATTGCCGCCGATCGCCCCTGCCTTAGCCCCGGCGAAGGATTAGGCAAGGCGAGAATTTGTTCGATCGAGCGAATTCGGCTACATTGGGACATTCAGCCCTTCCAGCGGCTAATCTATTGGGGTAGGTGAGTCTGTCTACCCGCTAACGGAAGCTCTCATTGATTGTGATAATCGATACGATATTTGATCACCCGATAAGTGTGACGCAGCCTTCCAGCCTGTATTTTCAATCTCTGAATACAGGCTGGAAGCCTCTGCTACTTTAAGATTGGGCGGTCGGATATCGGCCGCTTCCACTACTGCGTAAGCTTTTGCCTAGAGAGTCTTGCTTCAAAGACGCGCTCGCTGAGTTAGCGTTTTCCCAGTTTCGCTTGTTCGAGCTCCCAATATTCGACTTCGAAGATATCGGCTTCGGACAGCGGTTTCCATCCTCCCAGGTGTTCACTGAGTTGAATGACTTTCGCAGTATGTCGCGCGATGTCTATGATGGTCCTTGCCTCCTTTTGGTCGCTTCCGAAGGAAAGTAGTCCCTTGCCTGGCCAGATGGCCCACCTAGGTGCCGAGTCTAGGCGAACTTGCGCCCCATCCGTGTTGCGCTCGAAATAGGCTTTGTATTCGCGGGAATAGGATTCCATGCACTCAGAAAAGTCTTCTTGGAGAATTACGGGAATGCGTTTCGCGAATATGGAGTGGTCTGGCGTGAGTGGGCCACGGGTGGCGATTTGTGACAATTCTGGATGATTTGAAAAACCGACGGCGTCAGGTGATTGATCTAGGTTTAAAGTGATAGATCGTCCTCTAATACCGGATACTGATTGACGAATCGATTCGAGCGAGTCTGGTGAGGCGCTTTGGGGCTCGGCTAGCCGTACTTCGGCTCCACTGTTTTGCAAATAGGCTTCCGCTCTTGTGGCTAATTCTATCATCCGACTATAGGAATCATGGGCGTCGTTGGAGAAGGTGAAAACGCCGTGATGCATCAGCATCATTCCTTCATAGCGGCTCCAATCAATGTTCCGAGTTCGCTCGTAAACCATTCGAGCCAGTTTGAATCCGGGCATCACATAGGGGATTATTAGAATCCTATCGCCATAAATCTCTTTGATCAACTCCTTGCCATTTTCTGTATTCATAATCGCCAGTACTGCGTCAGCGTGGGTATGATCAACGTAGCAAAACGGTATAATCGCGTGAAGAATTGCCTCGACCGACGGATTGGGGTCGCCGCTATTGAGCATCGCCTCTCGTTGGCGCTGTACCATATCCGAGTCGGCCAGTTTCTCGAGCCGAGCCAGATCTAAGAGAGCGTCCAGGTGCAGGCTGGAGAAGCCAGCGGTTTCTATGATTTCCAGATCCCAACCGCTGCCCTTTACAAAGAGGGAAGGAGAGGCGTTTCCGGTTGCGCCCAGCTCGTCAAGTTTCAGGGAAGTGTTTCCTCCGCCATGTAGAACCAGGTCTTGTTCCTGCCCGAGGAGTCGAGAGGAATACACTCGTAACTCTTTTGGATTCTCGGCAAATGCCTTAGCTTCCTTGTCATTCCAGCGGTTTTCCATAAATCGGTTTGTTTCAACAATGAGGCATTGAAGGGTTATTGCGGGTGAGAGCGATACGTATAGAGCGTGTGGAAATCGTCTACTAAAAGTGTAAGCACAGGCTTCTAGTCTGTATTTTCAATCTCTGAATACAGGCTGGAAGCCTGTACTTATTTAAAATTGGGAGCTCGGCTTGGGCAGCCGTAGCAAGGCATGGGAGCGAGATCGCCCACTACCTGAGATAGACAGGATTTTGCTTCAGAATCTCTATTGGGATTTCAAGACTTGAAATGCCAAACAAATGGCATCGGGCAATATGGGGGCAATGTTTGGAAGGTTCTTCTTCATGCTCTATACGAGCCTAGCAATAAGCTGCTCTCAGGCTACCGCGGAAAAAGGGAAAATAATGACTGTAGCGGGCGCTATTGATGCTAGCTAACTAGGGAAAACTTTGGCTCATGAACACGTCTTGGTGGATTTCATAGTAGCCGAAGAGACGGGCTATCACCGATGGGATCGCAGCGAAGTTATCCGCAACGTCATTCCATACTTAAAGGAGACTAGGGAGATGAGATATAATTCGGTTTTCGAGTGTACGCCGGCCTTTCTAGGTCGAGTTCCAGTGCTGCTTTCCATAATTTCAGAGCGCGTGGGAGTTAATTTGATTACCAATACCGGATTCTATTGAGCCAGGGAGAATCAGTTCATTCCAAGGGAAATGCTGAATGCGACAATTGATGAATTGGAGGCGATATGGATTCGCGAATTCGAGTTTGGAATCGACAAGCCCGGAATTAGGCCTGGATTCATAAAAATTGGAATCGATCGTGGAGAGGGTCTTTCGGAATTCCACTCAAAGCTCGTGAGAGCTGCTGCCGGCACGCATTTGGCGACTGGTCTGACAATCGCTTGCCATACGGGGCCAACACAGGCGGTTTTCGAAATTGCGGAAGTTTTAGAAGAAGAGAGCGTCCCGTTCGAGTTTTTCATTTGGGTGCATGCTCCTCGAGAAATAAGCGAAAACCAATTGAGAGCCGCAAGGCTGGGAATGTTGATCTCGATTGATAATCTACGGGAAAATGCTCAGCTCCTTCGATCCAATGTATAGAGATTGAAGGGCCTCAAAGAGGCTGGCTTTCTGGGCCGTGTATTGGTTTCTCAGGATGCCGGATGGTGCCGTCCTTTCGAGGAGAATGGCGGGAATTTCGCCCCTTACCGCTTTGTGGAGTTGAACTTAATCCCGGAATTGAAGCGAAATGGTTTCACTCAAGCGAATATCGATCAGTTGATGATCGTCAATCCGGCCAAAGCATTCGCTTTGCGTGCCCTTAATTGAATTGTCGTTAAGCATCAGACTGCCAATCGGGCAGTCGCAGCTCTTGTCGAAAAGATATGATTCTTCCTGTTATGGCTAGATCGATAGGGACCCTTTGCCTTGCTCTTTCGTCATTTCGGTTTTTTTAACCTGTTGGTGATTTGACAATCGATCGCCATTAATGGGCTAAAGAAATGAGCAGGGAAACGAAGAGCTCTCTGAAACTGTCGGGCGGTATCTCAGTTCCTCTATCAGAAATCGAGACCAAAGCGATCCATTCGCAGGGCCCGGGAGGGCAGAATGTTAACAAAGTTGCTACGGCCATACAGCTGAGTTTCGATGTATCCCGATCCTCTCTTCCTGAACCGGCCAAGCGAAGATTGCTTAACATCATAGACCACCGTCTGACCAAAGAAGGTGTCTTGATAATCAGGTCGCAGGAGCACCGATCCCAGGAAGCCAATCGCCAAACTGCCGTAAGGAAATTGGCGGAAGTTTTGAGAAATAGCCTAGTATCTCCCAAGAGGCGCCGGCCGACGCGGCCTACCAAGGCTTCCAAGGAAAAACGACTCCGATCCAAGACGATTAGATCCCGAGCTAAATTGCTTCGCGGAAGGGTGCGAGGCGAGTAGCGGTAGCCAGTTGGAGGCCAATTTCTACACGCGGATAGCCTCGATGAGGTACAGTACCTACGATGAAGGGGCCAATATTGAGCTGGCTGACTTCTTTGTGAGCTTTCGAGCTTACTGAAATCGCAAAAAATTGCAGAAACCCGCAAATTTGAGTAGTTCACTCTATTCCCTATTTAATAAAATTTTAGTAAATTCTCGGCATGTTGTTTGGAAATAGGAATTCTCCTCAGTCCGATACGTCCTTTAACAGCTTTGCTTTTAGCATGCGTCAGAAAGCTAGGACGCCGATTCGTCAGTCTATCAATTTCTCGGAAGAAATTTTGACTAAGGCGGCGGTTCGACGAGCAATGACTGAGAGATCCTCCGCTCGCGTCTATGGGGTCCACGGAGCGTTCGAAAGGAAGCCGGTAGGACGTTTGTTGAACGCGGTTGCTTAGAGATTGTTGCTTGCCCCTTCTGTGATCATTGTATCGGTCGGCAATCGGTGATCGCCATGCTGCCGGCTCTGTTGAAACTTCGAGTTTCGATGAGCCGTTTGACTACCCTTTTCCATTGCGCCGTTTTCTTCCTAATTGCTGGTCAATCCAGCGACTTGTCGGCCGAGTCGCTTGATGGCTCCCCGAATCTGTTGCTCATTTTCGTAGATGACCTGGGCTTTGGCGATTTGGGTTGTTATGGGAATCGGGAGATTGAGACCCCCAATATCGATAGACTCGCCCGAGAGGGTCAGCGTTGGACTAACTTCTATGCGTCGGGAGCGGTCTGCGTGCCAAGTCGTC
>Ga0208624_1000023_pt1 | contig 95374 bp, 75 predicted proteins | sample Knorr_S23_td_DCM_FD_185607 | JGI IMG/M metagenome (GOLD analysis project Ga0208624, IMG submission 185607) | Marine microbial communities from Southern Atlantic Ocean transect - Knorr_S23_td_DCM_ad_71m_LV_A (SPAdes) (version 2) | ecosystem: Environmental > Aquatic > Marine > Oceanic | place... | reverse complement strand
ATAGCTGGCACCGGTTACGTCATTGACTGCCTAGAGGCGTCTCTCTTTTGCTTTGAGAGGACTGGCTCTTATAGAGAGGCGGTGCTCATGGCGGCGAATCTTGGAGACGACGCAGACACCACCGCCGCGGTGTGTGGGCAGATCGCGGGTGCCTATTACGGACTGGCAGGCATCCCAGAGGAGTGGGTCCAAAAGATCGCGCGAAAGGACGAGATCTTCGAGCTCGCTCAGAGGCTAGCGAGATCAGCGCCTAAGGCCTGAGCCTTAGAGCGAGACCGCGCGCTCGGCCCAGACCTGGAACTCGCGGTGGCCGGTCTCTTCGGCCTTCGCTTGGACCTCGCCTGAGGCGCATGCCAGGACGTGGTCGAAGACGCGCTGGCCAACCTCTTCGATGGTCTCTGTGCCGTCGATGACGCTGCCGGCAGAGAGGTCGAGGTCGTGTGCCATGCGCTCGAAGATCGGCGTGTTGCTCGCGAGCTTCAGGACAGGAGCGATCGCGTTCCCGATCGTCGTGCCGCGGCCGGTGGTGAAGACCACGATCTGCGCGCCAGCGCCGATGAGGCCGGGCGTGGACTCTTGGTCGTAGCCGGGTCCCTGCATTAGGTGCAGTCCCTTCTCTGTGGGCGGGTCGGCGTAGTCCGTCGTCCCCTCGACCCGCGTCGTGCCGGCTTTGGCGATGGCGCCCAAGGACTTGATCGCGATGTTGAGGAGGCCGCCCTCTTTGTTGCCGGGGCTGGGGTTCTCGCCGAGCTCGGCGCCCCACTTGCCCGCGTACTCCTTGTACCAGTCGACCATCTCGTAGACGGCGCGGCCGGTCTCGGCGTCCTTCGCGCGGTTGGCGAGGACGTGCTCTGCGCCGCAGAACTCCGGGACCTCGGTGATGAGCACGGTACCGCCCTGGGCGATGAGCTTGTCGGCGGCGTTGCCGAGGGAGGGGTTCGCGGAGAGACCGCTGAAGCCGTCAGAGCCGCCGCACTTCACGCCGAGGGAGAGCTCGCTCGCGGGGCACTCCTCGCGGGTGAACTCGTTCACCTTCGGCAGCATCTCCTCCACGACCTCGAGGCCGCGGTCGATGGCGGCCTTCGTGCCGCCAGACTCTTGGATGCCGATCCACTCGACGGGCTTGTCGAATTTCACGCCGCGCTTGTCGAGGCGGCGGGCGAAGATCGAGAGGTTGGTCTTCTCGCAGCCGAGGTCGAGGAAGACGACGCCGGCGACGTTCGGGTGCTGGGCGTAGTTCTCGAGGGTCCTCATAAGGACCTCGAGGTTCGAGCCGTCGGGGGCACCGCAGCCCTTGTTGTGGGGGATCGCGACGACGCCGTCGACGTTCGGGTACTTCTCACGTGAGTAGAGCGTGTACTCCGCCACCGTCGCGATGGTCGTGGACTCGTGCGAGGCGCACATGCTCGCTGGGACGATGAGGATGAAGTTGCGCGTCCCGACGCGGCCGTCTGAGCGGCGGAAGCCTTGGAAGGTGCGGCGCGCCTCGGCGCGCTCGGGCGCCGGGGTCGTGAGGTCTTCAGGGAGCTCCCGCACGACCGGGATCTCGTTCGACATGTTCTCAGGCGAGACGGCCTCGCCAGCGGCGATGCCTTGGGAGGTGCCGATGGGCTGGCCGTACTGACGCACGTACTCACCGGCGGGGATCTCGGCTAGGGCGAAGCGGTGGCCGGGGCGAGTGGCTGTGACTGTGAGCTCGGCGCCGTCTGAGAGAGTGAGGACCTCGCCGTCTTCGACGCCGAACTTGCACACGGCGACGTTGTCAGCGGGGGCCACCTGGACCGCGACCTCTTGGAGGGGCTTGGACATCGACTCGATTGTAGCCCGAGGGCGTATGCTCTGGGCATGAGACAGCTCGGTCTCCTCGCGCTCGCCCTGCTGTGCTGCTGTGCGCTCCTCCCTCAAGAGGAGCGGAGGCATCCCAACGTGGTCATCTTCCTAGTTGATGACTGGGGCTGGACAGACGCCTCGCTGGTCTTGTCGCCTGAGCGCACCCCCAACCACGACTGGTTCCAGACGCCGAACATCGAGCGCTTGGCAGCGCAGGGCGTGCGCTTCACGCAGGCCTATTCAGCGAGCCCGGTCTGCTCTCCGACTCGCACGAGCCTCCTCACGGGTAAGAACCCTGCGCGCACCCACATCACCACTTGGATCAACGCGCGCGGTCCTGAGGCAAAGACTAAGCCTGAAGATGAGCGCCTCCTCGTGCCGTATTGGAATGAGATTGGGCTCACCGAGGATGACGAGACGCTGCCGAAGCTCTTGGCCGCGCAGGGCTACGCGACCTGGCACCTCGGCAAGGCGCACTTCGGCTTGAAGGGTCACTCCGGCGCGGACCCGACGAAGCTTGGCTTCGAGGTCAACGTAGGTGGGAAGCACATCGGCGGGCCGGGCTCGTACCAGGGCGAAGCTCACTACAGCCGGAACAAGGAGAACGGCCACGAGTATCAGGTCCCACACCTCGAGGAGTTTCACGGGACAGACAAGCACCTCACGGACGCGCTCACGGAGCGCGCGTGCGCGTTGATTCGGGAAGCGGAGGAGAGCGACGAGCAGCCCTTCTTCATGCACCTCTCGCACTACGCGGTGCACACGCCCATCCAGCGACACGAGCGCTTCATGAAGGGCTACGAGGGGAGCGGGAGGAAGAAGGCTGAGGAGGAGTACGCCTCCATGGTGGAGGGAATCGACGCGAGCCTCGGCGCAGTGCTCGACGCGCTCGAAGAGGCCGACGAGCTAGACAACACGATCGTCGTACTCTTCTCAGACAACGGCGCGCACAACTTCCTCGCCGGGCCACCGACGACGAACGCGCCGCTGCGCGGTGGGAAGGGCACCTGGTACGAGGGCGGGGTGCGGGTCCCGCTTGTGATGACTTGGCCGGGCGTGGCCACGCCGGACTCGGTCTGTGATGTGCCCGTGATCAGTGATGACCTCTTCCCGACCCTCCTCAGCGCTTGTGGCGTTGGACCTAGCGCGGAGGTGATCGACGGGGTCGACTTCACTCTGCTCCTCAGAGGCGAGGAGGGGCTGGAGCGGCCCTACGATCTCGTCTGGCACTACCCGCACTACTGGGCTTGGCCCGCCGCGCGCACGGACGAGAACGGCGTCAACCCCTACAGCTCGATCCGAGTGGGCGACCATCGACTCATCTACAGCTACGACGATCAGCACATCGAGCTCTATGACCTCGCGACCGACTTAGGTGAGCGGCGAGATCTCTCTCATGAACTCCCGGAGCTAGCAGAGGAGCTCTGCACTCGGCTCTCTACGCGCCTCAAGGAGCTCGGCGCGCAGACTCCCCGCGCGCGCGAGACAGGAGAGCCTGTCGCGCTCCCGCACGCGAGGCAGTGAGGCTCAGCCTGGGCTGAGCTTGGCGCGGAGGCGCGTGTAGTGGCGAGGCGTCAGGTGGAAGACCTGCGTCGCCAACCTGCCGATGACGTTCTTGAGGGTGTAGCTGACCCGACTTGAGCGCGGCACCTCGCCGCCCCAGTCGGGAGGGAGCTCATACCCCCAGTCCTCAATGAGCGGTCCGAAGGCGGCGCGCACTTCTGCGCGCAGCTCCTCTGGATAGGCAGCGAGGAAGTCGCGGTCGCGACCAGCGGTGGGGTTCGCCACTGGGAGCGAGCGCCTGGCCTCGAGGCCTACGGCTCCCAAGAACTCTGCGAAGCTCTCGTCGATGCGCTCGAAGCGGATCAAGTGATCGTAGGCCGAGCGCCCCCAGAGGTATTGGCTGACGCGCACACCGCGGCTGAGGTAGTAGCGCTTGAGGTACGCGCTGAAGTCGCCGCCAGAGTTCTTCACAAATTGAAACTGCGCCCGGTTGGCAGCGCTCACCCAGCCGCCGTTCTCTTCGAAGCGCGCGGGGTCTTCGAAGGCGCCCTTGTGGTTCGTCTTGAGCTTGGCGTGAAAGCTCACGATCTGATCGAGCGGGTGTCGGACCCCAATGGCGACCTTGTACTCGCGCTCCTCAGGCGTCGCGACGTTCAAGAACTCCCGCAGGTGCGCGTGCTTGTGCAACACCTCCTCGCAGCCGTACTGCTCAAGGAGCTCCTTCGAGATCGCCGTGGACCCAGTGAAGGGCGCCTCGACGAAGACGAAGCGATGTTCGCGGGAGACGATCACGGCCGAGAGAGGGAGGCCTTAGAGGCGAGGGAGGTTGAGACCACCGTCCTGAGTGATGATCGCGCCGGTGGCGTATGGGAGGTCACCGCGCACTAGGGCGGCGACGGACTTGCCGATGTCTTCGGGTGTGCCCCAGCGGGCGTCGAGGAGGTTGCCGTCGGCGATGAAGTCGTCGTACTTGGTCTTGACGGGTGCGGTCATGTCGGTGGCGATGATGCCAGGGCGCACTTCGTAGACGGGGATAGAGTGCTCGGCGAGGCGGACGGCGAAGAGGCGCGCGCTCATCGAGGAGGCGGCCTTCGCCATGCAGTAGCCGCCGCGGTTCGGGGTCGCGCTCTCAGCGGAGATCGAGGTCACGAAGATGATGGAGAGCGGTCGCGTTGCGTCTTTGGCGCGCTCCTCGATCATCCAGGTCGCGACCGCTTGGGTGATGAGGTGGGGGCCAGTGCAGTTCACCCCGAGCATCTCATTGAGGTCTTCCAGTCCCGCCTCGAGGAGGTCATGACGCTCCTTGGGCGCGGCGCCAGCGTTGTTCACGAGGACGTCAACACGACCGAAGACCTCGCGCGCCTTCTCGAGCAGCTCAGCGCGGCCCTCAGCGCTTGAGACGTCCCCTCGGGCGTAGGTGACCTCGGCGCCTGTGGCGCTCAGCTCTTCGAGGACCTCGCCCACCTCAGACTCATCGCGGACGCCGTTGATGACGAGGTCGTGGGTAGCGCTGAGTGTGCGCGCGATGCCCAGACCGATGCCTCGGCTTGAGCCGGTGATGAGGGCGACGGGGCGGCTCATTCTTGTGCTTCCTCCGGACCGAAGAAGGTCGGGTAGGTCTTATCGGTCGCGACGCGCTCCACGAGGACAGCGAGCTCGCGGAGGTGGTAGTCACCCCACATGCACGCCTCGCCACGCGGCGTTCGCGCGCCCTCAGGTGTGTGATCCCAGCCGTTGGGGCGGTGGTAGATAGAGTGGAGTAGGAGCCCTTGATGCTCAGGGTCTGTCGAGAGGTAGGGCTCTGAGAGAAGCGTTTGAGTCACGGTGAGCCCCGCCTGTGTGTAGCTCACGCCGTCTCCGTCACCGCGGGCAGTGAGCCAGCGGCCTAACCGCAAGAGGCCTTGAGCCGCGATCGCGGCGGCGGAGCTGTCGACGGGCTCGTGATCATTGAAGGGGTCCGCCGCGACCTGTGTGTGATTTGGGAGCTTGGCGAGGCCAGGCGCGCCAGTGTCCCAGTAGGGGACGCCGCAGGTGGGCGTGTTAGCGATGTAGTGGTCGGCCGCAGCGCGGCACGCAGCAGAGAACCAGCCCTCTACGTGCGCGCGGTCACCGAAGGGTTCGAACTCCTCCTGATCTAAGGTCGGCAGCCACTCGAGCAGCTCTGCGAAGCCCGTGATCACCCAGGCTTGGCCACGCGTCCAGGTCGTGAAGGGTGAGTAGCCCTGCTGGGTCGAGGGGTTCCGGTAGGCGCCGCTCGCGGGGTTGAAGATGGACTCGTGCGCGACGCGGCCGCGCTCGTCGTGCGCGTCGCGGCCCTCGCCCCAGTAGAGGGAGTAGCGCGCGGTGGCGTCGGCGTGGGCGATGAGTCGGTCGAGGAGGTCGACCTGCTCGTCTTGCTCTTCGTAGAGGAAGTGGCCGAGGTCGTGCGAGAGCGCGAGGGCGCGCAGCGTCCGGATCGTGTCAGCGAAGAGAGAGTGGGGGCCGTTGAAGGAGTGGATGAAGCCGCCGCCCTCCGCGGTCTTGGTCCAACGCGAGGCTTGCACAGCGCCCGAGACTTGCAGGGCGAGCTCCCAGAAGTCGACCTCCGTGTCGGCGGCGTCCACGCGTGCCTCCAGCGCGAGGCGGCGGAGGTTGCCGTAGGTGGAGACGTTGTTGAAGCCGTGATCGTGCACCCCGAGGTGCGTGAGGTGTGGCGCCATCACGTCGCGGGTGCGCTCGCGACCGAGCTCTAAGAACCAGCCCTCATCCGTTGCGTCGAACTGCAAGAGGGCCGAGCCATATTGGAAGCCTTGCGTCCACTCGGTCCAACCCTTGGAGGTGTAGCGACCCTCGACGGTGAAGACCGGCGCGCCCGCGCCAGGAGGGGAGGTCTCTTCGATGCTGCGGAGTTTGGGTGCCGATGCCTCCCACATGCGCGCGATGGCGCTGGTGAGGTCTGCGGGCTGGAGGCTGGAGTCGGCGTGGATCACGAGGCTCATAGTAACTCCTATAGGGCCTCAGCTAACTCCAGCGCTGTGGGAGGGCCATTTTAGGCTCGCTAGCTCCCTCCGCTTGGATAGTGAAGCTCAGAGATCGATCTTTGGCCGATGGGACCCTTTAGTGCCCGGTCTGGAGGACCTCTAGACTGAGCCGAAGTGGCCATGCAGTGTGCATTGGGCCTCTCCTTAGGACTCTGGAAACACGATGACGAACTCACACGACGGGGCCGACGCCCCGGACTTCAAGCTCTTCTCGGCATGCTTCGTCGCGCTCGTCGCGACCGCGTTCTCGTTCATGCTGCGGATCTTCCTCATGGACACCTGGGCTGATGAGTTCGGGTTGGACAACACGCAGAAGGGGACGATCTTCGGCGCAGGCCTCTGGCCCTTCGGCGTCAGCATCGTGCTCTTCAGCATCGTCTTGGACCGCATCGGCTACGGGAAGGCGATGGCCTTCTCCTTCATCTGCCACGTGGGCTTTGTCGGCATGACGATCATGGCGGGCGCCAACCCTGAGTCCGCTTACCAGTACCTCTACTGGGGCAGCGTCATTGGCGCGCTCGGTAACGGCACGGTCGAGGCGGTCATCAACCCGCTCATCGCGACGGTCTACCACAAGGAGAAGACCAAGTGGCTCAACATCCTGCACGCGGGCTGGCCGGGCGGCTTGGTCGTGACAGGCATCGTCCTCTTCGTCATCGGAGACGGCATGGAGTGGCAAGGGAAGATCGCGCTCATCCTCATCCCGACAGTCATCTACGGATTGATGATGATGAAGCAGACCTTCCCGGTGAGCGAGCGCGTCACGGCTGGCGTCTCCGACCGCGAGATGCTCGGCGAGGTTGGCTGGGGTGGCTTCTTTATCGCCGCTGCGATCATCTGCATGGAGCTCCTCGGTCCGAAGCCGGGGATGGACACGAACGTGTTGGGTCTGCCGGCGTTAGCGACGGGAGCTCAGCTTGGGGTGGCGGTTGTCTTGGCTGCTATCTACGGCTTCTTTGCGCGCTCTTTCGGGCGCCCGCTCTATGTATTCATGCTCCTGGTCATGCTGCTCCTAGCGACGACTGAGCTCGGCACCGACAACTGGATCAAAGATCTCCTCGGCCCCGCTATGGAGAACACCTTTGGCATCGACGCTGGCTGGGTGCTCGTCTACACGGCGTCCATCATGCTCCTCTTGAGGACGTTCTGCGGGCCCATCGTCGAGAAGCTCCAGCCCCTAGGCCTACTCGCAGCGAGCAGCGCGACCGTGTGCGTGGGTATCCTCGCTCTCTCCTTCCTCACGATGGCGCCTGACCCCAGCGCGTTCATCGTGTTCTTGGCCGCCACGATCTATGGCATGGGGCAGACCTTCTTCTGGCCCACGACCCTCGGCTTTGTGTCAGAGCAGTTCCCGCGCGGCGGCGCGATGACCCTCAACGTCATCGCAGGTGTGGGCATGCTCGGGGTCGGAGTCTTGGGCAACGCTTGGCTAGGCAACGTCCAAGACACCACGATCGTGGCCAGCATCGCGGAGGCTGATGAGGCGCTAGTGGAGCGCTTCGCCACCGAGGAGAAGCCGAGCCTCTTCGGGGCTTATCGAGCGCTAGATGGCGAGGCTGCGAAGGCGGCCACCTCAGAGGAAAAGGCTGTGCTAGATCAGGCTCAGCTTGAAGGGAAAGCGACCGCGCTCCGCAAGGTCGTCGTCTTGCCCCTCCTCATGCTCTTGGCTTACCTCGGCCTGATCGCGCACTTCCGAGGCAAGGGCGGCTACAAACCAGTCGAGCTGAACTGACACCGCCTCAGCGGCGTGAGAGATCACGCCCTTCAGTACGACGCCCGGGCCCGATGGCTCGGGCGTCTCTCTTTATGCGCTCAGGGGAGCTCGCGGATGCGGAGGTTGCGGTACTCCATGAGGGAGCCCTCTGACTCGAGCGCGATGTAGCCGGTGGCGGGCTGACACTGGTTGCCGCCATTCACCTCTTCGCCGTTCACCCACAGCCTGACCTCGCCGTTGATGGCGCGGATGTAATAGTGGTTCCACTCGCCGACTGAGTTGGTCAAGCGCTTGGTGGGGAAGCTACGGCTACTGTTCGGGTTGCCGACCTTGGCGGAAGAGCCGTCGGAGTAGGTGTAGGTGATCTCGGGCGTGAAGGCCTTCATCGTGGAGCCGCCCACGGGGAAGACGTCACCATGGCTCGTGAACCAGTTCGAGGGTGAGCCCTTCGACTTCTCCCAGTTCTCCTCGTAGCCGAGGTCGAGGACTTGGACCTCGATCCCGCTCCGCGGGAGCTGACCCGGAGGCAGGTCGGTGAAGGCCGACTCAGGGCACCAGAGGAAGATGCCAGCGTTCCCCGCGTAGACGTGGTGCTTCCACTCGCAGACCATCTCAAAGTTGGTGAACTCGGTCTTCGTGCGGGCGCCGCCGTTGGGCTTGCCGCTGCAGATGATCCCGCCATCTTCCCCCTCCTTCCAGGTCTCCTCTGTCCCGTTGACGTTCACAAAGTCAGCGAGGGTCAGCTCACGCCAGCCCTCGCCTGTGACGACGGCCTGTTTGAGAGGCGCGGGGCTCAGGTTGGACTCGAGGGCGAGCGCTGAGATGAGCGCGAGGGCGAGGAGAGGGAGAGGGCTCTGCATGGGATGGAGTGGTTCGGGCCTGGGCGACTTCAGTCCTCAGTCGAGAGTGACCATCCTAGGCGAACCCGGGTGATCGTGACGGGCCCATCCAAACACCAGAGATAGAAGCGCGCCCCGGGGGTCAAAGACCTCCGGGGCGCTGAAGGGGGATTGGGCTGGCGAGCGCTAGTTGTTACGCACGCTGTTTCCACGGTTGCCGCGGTTGCCGCGAGCGGGGGCCGGCTTCGGGCCGCCGTTGCCGCGCGCTCCGCGTGTGCCACGCGTATCGCGCGAGCCTCGCGCGCCACGGCTACCAGGCTGGGGCTTGGGTCCGTTGCCATTACCGCGTGCGCCGGGCAGGGGGCGAGGTCCATTGCCGCGTGAGCCGCGTGCGCCGCGGCTGCCGGGCTGGGGCTTGGGTCCGTTTCCGCGACCGCCTACGCCGGGCGCGGGCTTGGGGCCGTTACCACGGGTCCCGCGAGAGCCGCGGCTGCCAGGCTTAGGGTCGTTCCCACGACCACCGGCGCGAGGTCCGTTCCCGCGGTTGCGGTTGCGCCACTCAGCGATGCGCCGACGGCCAGCGAGCTTCTCGGCGTCCGATAGGCGACCGTCACCGTTAGTGTCGAAGCGACGGAGCAGACCAGGGTCGATCCTGGGGCCCGGCTTGGGCTTGGCCCCGCGGACGTCCTTCTGCTTGCCTTTCTGATCTTGACGCTTGGCGGAGGGTCCCTGTGTCGAGGGGGTGTCCTTGCTGCCAGCTGTGTTCGGGTTCTGGGCCATCGCAGGTGTGGCGATGAGGAGACCCAAGAGGAGGGCGATGTATTTCATGGTGAAGAGATCCTGAATGTCGTGGATCGGGCTGATGGAGAGGTGCGCCCGATGGACACACCCAACACCGAGGCGGCGTGCGGTTCCGCTCCGACTTCCAAATTCAGTCTATCCGCAGTTTGGGAGCCGGGCGGAAGGAGCCGATTTATCCCTCCCAATCAGGGTTAGGGATCGGGATTTTCGCGCCAATACCCTCCCTCCAGGCCCTGAGGCGACCATGCAGGGTCTCGACGAGGTCCGGGCGTTCCTCCACGAAGTCCTGAGTTTCACCGATGTCATTGGCCAGGTCGTAGAGCTCTAGCTGCCCCGTCTCGAAGGTCTCGATGAGCTTCCATCCACCCATCCGGATGGCGCTCGCCGGCGTCTGGCGACCAGGGAGATAGTGAGGGAAGTGCCAGAACACAGCGTCTCTCTCGAGGCGCTCTACTCCCGCAAAGAGCGGGACGAGGCTCTCCCCGTCGACGCCACCGCGCTCTGCAGATCCAGCGAGCGCAGCGAATGTCGGCGATAGGTCCATAGAGAGGATCGGCTCTGAGCAGGTTGAGCCGGCCTCGATGAAGCCAGGCATGCGGGCGATGAAGGGGACTCGGATGCCGCCCTCGTAGAGCATCCCCTTACGACCGCGCAGCGGGAGGTTCGAGGTCACCGAGTGCCCGCCGTTGTCAGAGGTGATGATGACGAGGGTCTCACCGGTGAGCTCGAGCTCATCCAACAGGGCGACGAGTCGGCCGACGCCCTCATCCACGGTTTCGACCATCGCAGCGTAGCCGGGGTTTGAGTGGTGGCCGACTGGCTCCTTCGCGTCGTACTTCTCCTTGAGGTCAGCGCGCGGCTGGATCGGCGTGTGTACTGCGTAGTAGGGGAGGTAGACACAGAAGGGCCCGTCTTGGTTTCTGCGGATGAAGTCGAGCGCGCGATCGGTGATGACGTCTGTCAGGTAAGAGCCCTCGGGGGCGTCAATGGGGACGCGTGTGTTCGGCTTGCCGAAGGGGTAGTGGTAGGAGGCGGGGTGGCCTTGGTGTGTCCCCCCGACGTTCTCGTCGAAGCCTTGGCCTAGGGGGTCCTCTCCGTCCTTCTTCTTTCCGAGGTGCCACTTGCCGAGGGAGATCGTGGCGTAGCCGGCGTCGCTCAAGACCTCTCCGAAGGTCCGCTCGGAGGCAGCGAGCGATCGCCGCCGGGGGAGCTCCTTCAGGGCGAACTCATAGATCTTCTTGTTGAGCACTGTCGTGACGCCCGTCCGCGTCGGGTAGTTCCCTGTGAGGAGGGCGGCGCGGCTCGGAGAGCAGTTAGGCCCAGAAGAGTACGCGTCTGTGAAGCGCATCCCCTCGGCCGCGAGCTGGTCAATGTTGGGGGTCTCGTAGTACTCGCTGCCTTGACAGCCAAAGTCTGTCCAGCCGAGGTCGTCGATCACGACGAAGAGGATGTTCGGCTGCTGGGGAGGGCTCGGGGTCTCGCTCGCTGGCGGCGCCGCGCAGGATGCAAAGAGGAGTAAGAGTGAGATCGCGCGCATCAGGCTTACTCGTCGAGGTTCCTTGTGTCGAGCCTGCCCTCATCACGCAGGCGGGCGAAGTGCTCCATCGTCATCCGAACGCCATCAGCGAGCCCGGTCTTCGGGAGGCCAGGGATGACGTCGTCGATCCTGCTCCCGTCGAGGCCTGGCGGTATGGGGAGGGTGGGGCCGTCGACGGTGATGCCTTCTGCACCCTCAGGCGCGTTCTCCCGGATGAGCTCAACGACCTGCGACATGTCTGTGGACTCTCCGTGCAGGTTGAAGATGTGCGCGCCCTGCGGCGCCCTGTCTGCGCACTCGAGGAAGGTCGCCGCGCAGTCGGACGCGAACTGATAGTCCGTCGCACCAGAGAAGCGGATCTGGAAGGGCTTGCCGAGCACAGCGGCCTTCATCGCGCGGGTGGGGTCGCTCGTCATGCCCTGGTCACGACCCACGCCGTAGACCGTGAGCGGGCGGATGCCGACGCTAGAGACCCCTGAGTCGGCGAAGAAGACCTTGGCGTTGCCTTCGTTCGCGCGCTTGTAGACGCCGTAGTGAGTCGTGGGGTTGAGGGGGGTGTCCTCGTCAGGAGCGCTGCCGCCGGGGCCGAGGTCGTCCGGCCCGTACACCGCTGCGGATGAGGCATAGACGACACGTGAGATCTCACAGGCCGCCGCCGCCTGGAAGAGGTTGAGGGTGCCTACGACGTTCACGCGCGCGCCGAGCACAGGGTCCGCCTTACAGAAGGGGACCTGCAATCCTGCTAGGTGCACGATGCGGTCGGCCCCTGACTCTCGGACCGCAGCGAGCACAGCGTCGGTGTCGGTGACGTCTCCTTGGATGAGGCGCACGCGCTCGAGATCTTCCGGCTCGACGAGGTCCTTGATCCTGCGCATGTCGTCGCCGAGGTCGAAGACCACCGGGTCCTCACCACGGTCGAGGACGTGCTTTACGACCCAGGCGCCGATGCAACCGAGCGCCCCCGTGAGGAAGCAGGAACGGTTCATCTAGGCAAGCCGTACCAGCGGATCGCGTTGCGACCGAAGAGCTTCTCGCGCGCCTCTCCAGAGACCCGCGCTGCGTAGTCCGTCGTGACAGCTGCCATCTTCATGTAGCCGCCTGCGAGCTCACACATTGGCCAGTCCGAGCCGTAGATGAGGCGGTCCTCTCCGAAGGCTTCGAAGGCGACGTCGAGGTAGGGGTGGAAGTCTTCCTTCCTCCACTCCTCCCAGTCGGCCTCCGTGACCATGCCTGAGACCTTACACGCGACGTTGGGTCGCTCCGCGAGCGCCTGGAGCTCGCTCTTCCACGGGTCGATCTCGCCCTTCTTGATGTAGGGCTTGGCGATGTGGTCGAGGACGAAGGGCGCATCAGGGAAGCGGTCGACGAACTGGACCGCGGCCTTCAGCTGGTTCGGGTAGACGAGGATGTCGTAGGTGATCCCACGGTCCGCGACCTCTTTCATCCCTCGGCAGAAGTCATCTCTCAGGAGGAACTCGTCGTCTTCTTCGTCTTGGACGAGGTGCCGCACGCCGCAGAAGTTCGGGTGGTCTTTGAACTCATCTAGCTGCGCACCTGCCTCCGGGGAGCAGAGGTCGACCCAGCCGACGACGCCGAGGATGTACGAGTAGTGCTCAGCGAGGTCGAGCATCCAGCGGGTCTCGTCGAGGTTCTGCCGAACTTGGACCATGATCGCTCCGTCCAGCTCGTGGCGCTGGAGGTGTTGATGCAGGTCGGGCGGCATGTGGTCTTCGCGGAGGATGGACCACTTGTCCTCTGCCATCCAGGCGTACTCCTCGGGGTCGTACTGCCAACAGTGTTGATGAGCGTCGATGCGCATGGGGACTCTAGGGGGTATGGGGTGAAGCCGAGAGCAGTCATCAACTTCGGAGGCGTGGATTGCAAGGGGAAAGTGCATCCACCACCTCGTCACGACGCGGGATGATGCGGCGCATGCAGAGGTGGTAGATTGGTCGCTCGCGAACGCCACCCGTTAGCACCCCTCCGGAGTCCCCATGCCTCTACGCGCTCTCTCGCTCTTCATTCTCCTCCTCGCTGCGGCTTGCACCGCAGAAGACTCGAGCGAAAAGCTTCAGATCGCGGTGATCCCGAAGGGGACGACCCACGAGTTCTGGAAGTCCGTGCACGCTGGCGCCGAGACCGCGGCGCAGGAGTTGGGCGTCGAGGTCATCTGGAAGGGGCCGCTCATCGAGAGCGATCGGAACGCTCAGATTCAGGTCGTGGAGGACTTCGTGACCCGCGGCGTCGACGGAGTCGTGCTCATGCCGCTCGACAGGGTCGCGCTCGTGCGCCCTGCGCGTGAGGCGCAGCAGGCGGGGATCCCCGTGATCATCGCCGACAGCGACCTCGACTGGGACGGTCGCCTCTCTTTCGTGGCTACAGACAACAAGGAGGGCGGGCGCATGGGCGGCGAGAAGCTCGCAGAGCTCATCGGCGGAGAGGGCAAGGTCATCCTCATGCGCTACCTAGAGAACTCGGCGAGCACGACGCGTCGAGAGGAGGGCTTCCTCGAGGCGATGGCTGCGCACCCGGGCATCGAGGTCGTGAGCTCAAACCAGTACGCGGGCCCGACGATCGAGGGTGCGCAGCAGACGGCAGAGAACCTGCTCAACTCCTTCTTAGATGTAGACGGGGTCTTCGCGCCCTGCGAGTCCGCCGCCTACGGGATGATGCGCGCGATTCAGGACGCGGGCAGGAGAGAGCAGATCAAGTTCGTCGGCTTTGACGGTTCAGAGAAGCTCGTCGCGGGCTTGGCCGCGGGGCAGGTGGACGCCCTCGTCCTTCAGAGCCCGATCGCGATCGGCGACCTCTCGGTGCGCGCCATGGTGAAGCACCTCAAGGGTGAAGCTGTCGACGCGCGCATCGACACGGGCGTCGTCATCGCGACGACCGCGAACATGAACGACGACGAGATCCAGGCGCTCCTCTCACCAGACCTCTCCATCCTCGGCGAGTGAAGACGGAGAGAGACTCGAACCCTCTGCTCTCAATGAGCGGGGTCCAGAAGCGCTTCGGCGGCGTGATCGCGCTCAGCGGCGTAGATCTAGAGGTGCGGCGAGGTGAGGTGCACGCGCTCCTCGGCGAGAACGGCGCGGGTAAGAGCACGCTCATGAAGGTCCTCTCTGGCGCCCACGCAGCAGACGCGGGGGAGTGCCGCTTTGACGGCTCGCCCTATGCGCCGCGGGGGCCAGTGGACGCCCTCGAGCAGGGTGTTGCCATGATCTACCAAGAGCTGAACCTCGCGCCGGAGCTCACCGTGGCGCAGAACGTGCTCTTAGGCAGGGAGCCTAGGGGGGCGCTGGGCTGGGTCCGGGCTGATGAGGTGAGAGAGAGGGTGACGGGGGCGCTCGCGGCCCTCGGCGCGGACGAGCTTCAGCCAGAGACCTTGGTCAGCGAGCTCGGCCCAGGACAGCGGCAGCTCGTTGAGATCGCCCGGGCGCTCGTGGAGGACGCGCGCTTGATCGTCCTCGACGAGCCGACGAGCTCGCTCTCTCAGGGAGACACACGCCGCCTCTTTGAGGTCGTGAAGCGCCTCACGAGGGAGGGCGTGTCCGTGATCTATATCAGCCACTTCTTGGAAGAGGTGCAGGAGATCGCAGACCGCTTCACCGTCTTACGTGACGGAGAGACTGTCGGTGCAGGCGTCGTATCCGAGACCTCCCTGGAAGAGCTCGTGGCGCTCATGGCAGGTCGCAGCCTGGAAGAGTTCTTCCCTGAGGTGCCGCACGAGGCTGGGGAGGTGATCTTGGAGCTGGACGCTCTCAGCGGAGAGCGGCTGCCCAAGGAGGCCTCACTCTCCCTCCGACGCGGCGAGATCATGGGGATCGCTGGGCTCGTTGGTGCAGGCCGGACAGAGCTCCTGCGCGCGCTCTTCGCCCTCGAGCCGGTGAGCTCAGGCCAAGTGAAGATCAAGGGCGCGGTGAGTCCGGCGCGCTCTCCAAGAGAGCGGCTCGATCAAGGAGTGGGGCTCCTGTCAGAGGACCGCAAGGGCGAGGGCTTAGCGCTCGACCTAGACCTCGCCACGAACGCCACCCTCTCTCGCATGGACCCCTTCTCTCCACGAGGCTGGATCCAAGAGCGCGAGCAGCGCGCCGCAGCGCGGCGCTGGATCGACCGCTTAGGCATCCGGTGCACCGGACCGGAGCAGCGAGTAGGGGATCTCTCTGGCGGCAATCAGCAGAAGGCGGCGTTGGCTAGGCTCCTTCATCACGACGTGGACGTGCTGCTCCTCGACGAGCCGACGCGCGGCGTCGACGTGGGCGCGAAGGTAGAGGTGTATCGCGTGATCGGTGAGCTCGCCGCCGCCGGTAAGGCGATCCTCGTCGTGAGCTCGTATTTGCCAGAGCTCTTCGGCATCTGTGATCGGATCGCGGTCATGCACCGCGGAGTCCTCGGCCCATCGAGAGCGGTCGATGAGTGGACGGAGGAAGAGGTGATGAGCGAGGCTACGCGCGGCGTCCAAGGAGAGGTGGCCTGATGCCCAAGCGCCTGATGACGCTCCTCGGCCCGTTCATCGGGCTCATCGTGGTGGTCGCGCTCTTTGGCGCGATAGAGCCGGCCTTCCTCTCGACGCGAAACATGATGACGGTGGCGATCCAGACCGTGATCGTCGGGCTCGGCGCGATCGGGATGACCTTCGTGATCGTCTCCGGAGGGATCGACCTCTCGATCGGCTCTGTGATCGCGCTCTCTTCCGTTGTGACCGCGCTGTGCGCTCGGGCTGGACTCTCACCGGCTGCCTCGGTCGCCGCGGGTGTGGCGGCGGGCGCGCTCTGCGGGGCGCTAAACGGCTGGCTCGTGACACGGCTCAACATCGTCCCCTTCATCGTGACCTTGGGGATGATGGGGATCGCGCGCGGTGTCTCGAAGTGGCTTAGCGGCGAGCAGACGGTCACGCCCTCTCCCGAAGCCAGCGAGGCCTTGGCCTCTCTCGCGACAAAGTCGGCGACCTCCCCGGGGATCTGGATCACGATCGTCTTGGCGGTGATGATGGCGCTCGTCCTGAAGCGCACGGTCTTCGGCACCTACACCTACGCCGTCGGCTCGAATGAGGACACGGCTCGACTGTGCGGCGTTCCGGTAGAGCGCACGAAGGTTTGGATCTACACCCTCTGCGGTCTCTTCGGCGGGCTCGGTGGCGTGATGACCTTCGCGCGCCTCTCGGTCGGCGACCCGACCACTGCGATCGGGAGAGAGCTCGACGTGATCGCTGCTGTGGTGATCGGCGGCGCATCCCTGGCTGGTGGCAAGGGGTCGATCCTGGGCTCGATGATCGGCGCCCTCCTGATGGCTGCGCTTGCCAATGGCTGCAACTTGACGGGCGTCCCGAACTTCGTCCAAGAGATCTTGATCGGCGGGATCATCGTCGCCGCCGTGGCTGTGGACAGGCTCCGCAGCGAGAGAGCTTGAGCCTCGGTGAGGCGCGCTGCCCTTGGATCGAATACGCTCTCGCCCATGAACACGATCATCGTCCTCAACCATGACCAGATGGGCCTCGGCGACTCTGAGCTGGGCCGAAAGATATTGGGCACCTTCCTGGGCAAGGTCCCTTCGATCCAGGAGGTCACGGCCATCTGCTTCTACAACTCCGGCGTGAAGCTGCTCGCCAAGGGCTCCCCGGTCCTCGCAGAGCTCACCATGCTCGAGGAGAACGGGGTGGACCTCTACCCCTGCGGAACCTGCGTGAACCATTACGGGATCGAGCTCGGCGCGGGCGACATCTCCTCGATGGATCAGATCGTGCAGGAGCTCGACAAGGCAGAGAAGGTCATCACCCTCTAGGGGGCCGCTGCTCAGGCGCCGCCGCCTGTCGCGTGGAAGACGAGCTGCTTGGTCGGTACGCGCACGTGGGGGAGGCCCCAGCGGTCTAGGTCGCCCGCTGGATCGTGAGTCTTCACGGCGTCAAAGCCAGCCGCGAGGAGCTCTTCGGAGATGTCTTCGCGAGTGCGGTCGTCTCTAGCGAAGGTGCGCCCCCGGGTCATGAACCGCAGCCCACGATTCAGCACGCCCCCACCGCGACCCGTCGGGGGCTCTTCGCATGAGGGGACTAGGTCGAAGGCGAAGGCGGAGCGGGGCTGCGCGCAGACCGCTCTGAGTCGGCGCCAGAGGTCTCGCTGCAAATCCGCTTGCAGGTACATGAAGAGCCCTTCTCCGATCAGGAAGACTGGGCGCGTAGGGTCGATGAGCGTGGTCAGGTCGAGCTCCGCTAGGTCGGCAGCAATGAAGCGGAGGTTCGGCCTCAGCGCGGCCTCCTGACCCTGCGGAGCTCTAGCCAAGAGCTCGCGCTTTCGCCCGAGGACGGCGGGGAGATCGACCTCTGTGTAATCGACCTCGGGGTTTGCGCTGAAGCGAACGCCGCGCGCCGAGAAGCCTGCGGCGAGCTCTACGACTTGCCCGCTCTCTCCCTCCTCACGCAGCCAATCGGCGAGGAGCTTGTCGATGATCGCGTGGCGCTGCACGAGTGAGTGGGGGAGCGAGGGCGTAGCCTTCCTGCTCGTGAGGTCCAGGGCGGCATTGGTCATGTCGAAGAGGAGCTTTGCCTCGTGAGTGTCGAGGAGCTCGGCGCGCTCGAACTTCCCGAAGCGCCAGCAGTGCGCTGTGTACTTCGCGGTGACGCTGAGGTCCTTCATCTCTCGGTCTCGCTTGAAGCGGAGCTGCTTGTACCAGGGCCGTCCGCCGCCTCGAGGGCGGCCTCTGCGGATGATCATCCCGAGGAGGGCGTTCACCTCCATGAAGTAGCGGAACATGACCAGGCTCTGGAGCTGTTCGCTCGCCCACGGGAGGCGCCGCAGGATCAGGTAGGCCTGGGCATGCAGGCAGAGCACTGTGAAGGCCCCCCAGGAGGGTGCCTGCCAGAGGAGCAGCCCGATGAAGCCGAGGGCTCCGACCTGCAGTGCGATAGCGAGCTCGCTCCGCTCTCCTAAGAATGCGCGCATGACACCTGCGCGCTCGCTCATCTCAAGGGGGGAGTGACGGAGCTTCGGGGCGAGCGCAGCAGAGGCGGAGGCCTCCGCGCCTCGCTTCAGCGCGACGACAGCCTGAGCGAACTCGACGCGGCCTCTCGCGCCTCCCTCGACGAAGCTAGCTGCGACTTCGCCTGCTTCGTCTAGGCGCTCTTGAGTGACGAGGACCGCGGTCGCGGCGGTCCGCCCGGCGCTCGCGGAGCTCTCCCTGTACCCGTTCGGATCGAGGACCTCGAGCAGGCCGAGGAGGTCGACTCCTGGGCAGTCCCCGGGGATCAGGTCTAGGACATCGAGGCTGGCCGCATGGGCATAGCGACTCGCGGCTCGGCGCGTCTCCTCGTCGAGCTCTACTCCCTCTGGGTAGAGGAAGCGATGGCTGGTGTGTGTCGGCTCATCTGTCTTTGGGAGCGCCGTGAGGTCGCGAGCGCGCACCCTCAAGCGGACTCCATTGAGGAGGAGCAGCGCGCAGAGGAGGCCTGCGAAGAAGATCAAACCTCCACCTCAGCGTTCACAGGCGAAGATGCGGAGCGTCTTGAGAGGTCCATGAGTGTCGATGCAGAGCGCGAAGCTCGGGCGTGTGAGCTGCAGAGCTCTGGGGGCGGGGGGTATTTGCGCCCCATCTACGCTCTCCCCCTAACTCCATCTCTCTATTTTTTGGATCTCTCGGGTTGGTGTAGCTGTTGAGAGGGACCTCTGAGAGGGATCCTCTGCGGGTGGGTTGTCCCCGGGCCGGTCTCCGCCGATGATGGGCGCATGGTCGAGCCTAGCGATATGACCCCTAGCGGCTGGCAGCTGTCTCCCCTCCAGATCCCCACCCTCCGGAGACCCATTGTTGTCCCGCAGAGTGGTCTCACCGTTGGTCGGGACCCGTCCAATGGCCTCTGCCTTCCCACAGACCACTTCCCTGGCGTCTCAGGCCACCACGCTCACTTCTTCTTTGATGGGGAAGAGCTCTGGGTGGAGGACCTCGGCTCCAAGAACGGTACCGTCGTCTTGGGTGAGCGGATCGAGCGTCGGCGAGTCAACAACGGGGACGTCTTGCAGTTTGGCTCAGGCGGCCCGCGCTTCGCCGTGCTCTCAGCTGCAGGCTTAGAGGGGACCGTCTCGCTCGCCAGGACGGCCTTCTTCGGCGCGCGCGCAAGCAACAGCATCGGAGAGGAGACCGTCGAGAGGGTGCGAGCTCAGCTGGACCTCCCGGACAAGCTCGAGGTCGCGCAGATGATCGCTGGCGGTGAGCGGAAGAACAGCAACCGGCTCATTCTCAGCCTCGCGCTCCTCATCGGCCTAGGTGGTGGTGGAGGCTACTGGCTCTACTCAAAGAGCTCCGAGGAGCAGGCAGCGAACCGAGCATCGCTCGTGAAGCTCGAAGAGGAGCAGCTGACGTTGAAGGAGCGGCTCGTCTCCTCAAGGTCTCAGCTCGAGCAGCACCAGAACATCCTCGAGACGCGCCAGGAGGAGTTTGAGACCGCCCGCGCAGCGTGGGACTCTGACCGGAGCTCCCTCATGGAGGAGCGAGAGCGCCTCGTGGGCCGGATAGAGACGCTCGCGAACAAGAAAGAGACCACGAACGTCGACCTCGAGGTCTTGCGGGAGCAGCTCGAAGAGACGACGCGCCACCTGAGCCTCTATGACCCCGTGAACCTAGAGCAGGCCCGCCTACGGGAGGTCGCGCGCATCAACCGCGCGGTCGTGATGGTGGAGGCCAAAGAGGTCCTCAAGCAGCGCACGACTGGAGAGATCCTCTACATCTCAGAGGACGAGTACGGCTTCGCTGACTTCAACTTTGACGGCGAGGGTGAGCCCCTCGCGAAGGAGGCCTCCGGCTCCGGCTTCTGCTTGAGCGATGACGGCTACGTCCTCACGAACGCGCACGTCGTCTTTAAGGAAGAGTATGAGGACCAGAGCTTCATGGATCTTGCGGAGGAGATGGACTTTGAGGCTGAGCTCCAGCTCACGATCACCTTCTCCGGGAGCTCAACGAAGCACCCCGCCGTGCTCGTGGATTACATTCGGACTCGCGACAATGACCTCGCGCTTTTGAAGATGGAGCAGGCCTTCGAGGGCGTCCCGACGGTCGGCGAGCTCTCGCTCGAGACGCCGGAGCCTTCTGGCGGGACCGAGGTCTTTTGCATCGGCTTCCCGCTCGGTCGCTCAGTCATGCAGCAAGGCGAGACGGTCATCGCGAGCACCTTCAGAGGCATCGTGAGCCGCAAGGTCCAGGGCTACCTTCAGGTCGACGCAGCGATCCACCCTGGCGCGAGCGGTGGGCCAGTCATCGATGGAGCGGGCAAGGTCATCGGCGTCGTGACTGCGATCCATCCGGTTGACCGTGAGGGCAAGGCGTCCGCGATCGGCTATATCATCCCGATCGGAGCCGCTGAGATCCTCTGGCCTCTCGATTGAGCGGCTAGCTCGGGCGCCTGTGCGTATGATTGAGGCCCATCCCAAGAGGTGCCCCTGATGAAATCGATGAAGCTAGCTCTCCTTCTCACTGTCTCCTTCGCCCTCACCGCGTCTGCGCAGGACCCCGCGAGCGACGCACGCAAGGCCGTCGAGGCGGCCGGTGGCATGGTCATGGAGACCTCGATCGGGAGCGGCGAGTGGGTCGTGGGCTTCCACATCCATGGCAAAGAGGTGAAGGACGCGGACCTCGCCCATGTGGCTCAGATGGCTGGAGTGGTCGAGCTCAACCTCGGCGGGACTGCGGTCTCTGACGCAGGCCTCGAGCACCTCGCAGGCATGACAGGTTTGAAGAAGCTCTACCTCCAGAAGACAGCGGTCACGAGCGCAGGCTTCGCGCCTCTCGCGAACTTGGACTCGCTCGTCTATCTCAACCTCTATGACACCGCGGTCGATGACGCCGTCATCCCGCACCTCTTAAACCTCGGCGCGCTTGAGCGCGTCTTCCTCTGGGGGACTCAGGTCTCCGATGAAGGGGCCGCGACTCTCCGCGAGGCTCGCGAAGGCCTCTACGTGAACACGGGCTTCGAGAAGATCCAGCCCCCGAGCTTGCCGGTGGGGGCGGCCTCGAAGGAGGTGCGCTTCATCCGCGTCGACCTGCCTGGTGATGGGAAGATCCTCTCACTCGCAGAGGTTGAGGTCTTCTCGGGTGAGGAGAACGTCGCGGCTGGTGGCAAGGCCTCCCAGTCGAGCGTCGGCTCTAACGGCACCCCCGAGCGAGCCATCGACGGCAACACGAGCGGCGTTTACGAGGAGAACACCGTCACGCACACCGCGACTGAGGCGAACCCCTGGTGGGAGGTCGACCTCGGCGCCGCGAGGAGCGTCGACAAGGTCGTGTTGTACAACCGAAACACCGCGATGGAGCGCATCAACGGCGCGATCGTCCGCGGCCTCGCCGAGGATCGCTCCGAGCAGTTCTCTGTCGAGGTGGCCTCTGTGTCCACCCTCGGCCTCGCGCTGATCACGAACACTGAGCTCCCGGTCTCAGCTGCCGAGCCTGCCTCGGATCCTGGGGCGGTGGTCGCGGCGCAGGCGCCCTTCTATCCCCTGACCGCTTGCGTCGTCACCGGCAAAGCCCTCACTGCCGAGGAGCCGGGCGTTGAATTCGTCGCTGCTGGTCGCCTCTTTAAGACCTGCTGCACGAACTGCCAGGCGAAGGTGGAGGCGGACCCGGGCACATACGCGGGCAAGCTCGACGAGGCGCTCGTCGCGCTGCAGCTCGCGAGCTACCCGCTCGACACATGCACGATCACTGGCAAGCCCCTCGCCGATGACAGCCCGTACGCCATCGTCAACTCGACCCGCGTCATCCGCGCTTGCTGTGGGAACTGCGTGAAGTCGATCGAGGAGGAGCCCTCAGCTCACATTGAGAAGCTCAACGCTGCGCTCATCGCGAAGCAGGCTGAGGACTATCCGCTCGAAAAGTGTCCGATCAGCGGGCAGGGGGTCAGCTCGAAGGGCGACCCGATCGATGTCCTCTACGGGAACACCCTCGTGCGGCTCTGCTGCCAAGGCTGCGTCGGTGGCTACGAGAGAGATCCCGCGAAGTACGCCGCCGAGGTCCGCGCAGCGCGCGGCATCTAGCGGGCCAGAAGGGCCTTGTTCCCGAGGATGGCCGCATCGACGACGTCGGTGTGCTCGTAGAAGTCGACGGAGACGACGTTAGGCCTGAGCCCTGCCTCTAACCACTCAGGGATCCACTCCCCAGGGAGCTTGAAGAGCGGCTTGCTCAGCGATCGCAGCCCGCTGCCGCCGAAGACGCTGCCAGCGATGATCGTGCGCGCCTTCGGTGTGAAGGTGAGGTAGGCGCACTGGAGGCCGTCGAGATCTCTAGCGCGCAGGCGGGCGTCTAGACCCTCTCGGAGCGCGGAGACCTCTCTGGTGTTGGTCCAGACGCTGTCGAGGAGTCTGCGGCTCCTGTACTCAGGCGCGCGGGCTGCGAAGTCTGAGTAGCTCGTGATGCAGATGAGGGCCCGCTCGCTCGCCCAGAGCTCTTTGAGCGTCCACTTGGCGGGAGGGCCCTCTCCACGGAAGAGGTGCTCGCCGAGGGTCGCCTGCAAGAGCTCATGCAGCTTTGAGTGGGCGCCTCTCGGGGGCATCGCTTGCAGGTCGAGCAGGACGGGCTCCTTCGGGTGCTCTGCTGTGAAGCGCCTCACGCCGGCGAGCGCGTCGTCGAGGTCGCAGGAGACGAGCCCGTGCACGAGGACGAGACGATCTTCGAAGTCAGCGACGCGGAGATCGAGATAGCGGATCCCACCGCGCAGCTGCTCCTCGAGCGTTTGGTCCTGAGTCTTCGCCCACTTCGCTGCGATCGAACCAACCTGTGCATAGCTGGCAGGAGCGCCTGGAGCTGGTGGTGAGGCCTTCGTGATCGCGTAGGAGCCTGAGTCGTGCGTGCCAGGCAGGATGAGATCTACCAGGCGGGTCTCGGGCTGAGCTTGAAACAGCTCCTCTACCCAACCCTCGCGGAGCTCCTGTGTCTTCGCGTCATCCTGAGCCGCAGAGGTGAGCGGCAGCAAGCTGAGCAGTGTGGTGGCGATGAGTCCCATAGGCGCACTCAAGGCTACGACGGACTCAAGCGATTGTTCACCCCTAGGTCATCATTCCTCTCTCACGCAGGGGCCCCGATTGCGATCTACCCTGATGGAATCACCTTCGGTGAACGCACATAATCGCCGCTCATGACGGCCAAAGGCAAACCTGAGAGCAGCGTGAGAGCTGCCTTGCGGCTCGGAGCGTGCGCTGTCGCGGCCGCGCTCTCGGGGGCATGTGGCGCAGGCGGACCAGAGGTCCTCGGTAAAGAGACAGCCTGGAGCGCGGAGCGCTCGCTCCTCATCCCTGCAGCAGAGTATGTGGTGGTGGGAGACCTCGATGAGTCCGCGGTGCGGATTGGAGAGTTCAACAGCACAGCCAAGCGGCAGGGCAGCGCGGGTCCGCGTCCGGGACTCCTCATCCCCGCTCCCGGGGCCGTTCAGTTCAAGCTGCCCGAAGGCCTCTCGGCGCGAGCGCGCCTGTTCTTCGAGCTAGGGATTCAGCGGCAGCTCAAGGCGACGAGCGGAGAGGGGACAGTCACCTTTGAGTTGCTCCTCGAGGGCGAGCTCGCTCACTCACAAGAGCTGACCATTGGTCGAGACACACCTGCTGCAGAGCGCCTTTGGGTCCCCGCTGAGATCGAGCTCGGCGGGGCGGAAACGCTCACGTTGAGAGCGCGCGTCCTCGGCGCGGACGCTGGGACAGTCGAGGTGATCTTCGCGACCTTAGAGCTCCGTGAACCCAAAGAGGTCTCTCGGACGAAGTCCTCCGAGGAGCACCCGAACATCATCGTCCTCGTGGTCGACACCCTGCGCTCAGATCGACTGGAGCCTTATGGCTACGAGCGTCCGACGAGCCCGCACCTCACAGAGATCGCGTCGCGGGGCGTCGTGTTCGAGCGTCCGATCGCCCCATCTTCTTGGACCCCACCCTCGACGGCGTCGATCCTGACAGGCATGGACCCCTTGAAGCACGGGCTCATGGACACCAAGACCGCCTTCCTCTCCTATGAGGACACGACGATCGCGGAGATCTGCAGAGCGGCTGGGATGAGGACCGCCGCAGTGATCGCGAACCCCATCCTCTCGCCAGGCCACAACTATTGGCAGGGCTTTCAGCAGTGTATCGAGCTCTACGACGAGCCTGGGATGAACCTCGTCGAGGAGGCGAAGGAGTGGATCATCGAGCAGAAGGGCTCTCGCTTCTTTCTGTACCTCCAACTCTTTGATCCGCACAAGCCTTACAGCCCGATGGAGCCGCACGCTTCTGCCTTGAGCGGGCCAGCGCCGGCGGGCTACCGCCCCGGCGCACTCGTGGAGATGATGAAGGAGCGCTATCACGGTGAGGATGTCGACCTCGACGTGCTCGAGCAGTACATCGCTCACGAGTCTGAGAAGTACGACGCTGAGATCGCCGGCTGCGACGTCGCGATCGGCGCGCTCTTTCAGGCGCTTGAAGAGCTCTCTCTTCGTGATGAGACGCTGGTCGTGATCACCTCTGATCACGGTGAGGCCTTTGGCGAGCGAGGGCGCTTAGATCACGGGAACTACCTCTGTGACGCGATGCTGCGTGTGCCGTTGATCTTCAGCGGGCCTGGCGTACCTGAGGGCGAGCGGCGGAGCGATCGTGTAGAGCTCCGAGACGTAGGGATGACGCTCCTTGAGCTCGCCAAGGTGTCTGACGCACACCGCCTGGACGGACGTAACCTCTTCGCCGGGGCCATGGCCGAAGACCTCCGCTTCAGCTCGACTTGGATCGGCCAGCTCCCCCTGCCTGAGGAACAGCGGGTCGAACAGGTCGGCAGAGTCTTCAGCGCAGAGTCTCCTGAGTGGACCTTGATCTGGGTCCCTCGCGGCGACGGCTGGGAAGATGATCACTACGAGCTCTATCGGAACTCAGAGACCGCCGACACCTCAGCAGAGGTCGCCGACGAGCACCCTGAGCTGGTGGTGAGCTTGAGGGATGCGATCGCGGATTGGATCGAGAGGACTCATCGAGACCGAGACGGGTGGTCCTCAGGGGAGGGGACCGTTGAGCTGTTGAAGGCTCTCGGATACATCGGAGACGACTAGCCGCTCCTGCTGCTCGAACCCTCACCGGCGCTGATGATCGAGTCCTACCACGTCCTCGACGAGCCGATCTCGCACGAGATCGACAAGATCTCAGGGAGCCGCTTCATCGCGGAGGCGTCGCCCGCTCAGAGCGAAGAGGAGGCGCTGGCTTTCTTGGAGAACGTGCGCGCCAAGTATCACGACGCGCGTCACCACTGCTGGGCATACCGACTCGGGATTGGTGGGGAGACCTGGCGCTCTAGCGATGACGGAGAGCCCTCCGGCTCCGCAGGCGTCCCGATCCTCAAGCAGCTCGAAGGGAGCGAGATCACGCAGCTGGTCGTCGTCGTGACGCGTTACTTCGGCGGGACAAAGCTCGGGGTCGGTGGGCTCGTGCGCGCCTACGGCGCCGCCGCGAAGGAGGCGCTAGAGCTCGCGAAGGTCCGTGAGGTCATCGTGACAGAGCGCGTCGTCGTGACCCACGACTATGACCTCTCCTCTCCAGTCCAAGGGGTCTTGGCGAGAGCCGGCCTCCAGCCGACGGAGTCGGACTACGGGGAGATGGTGCGCCTCGTGTTGGAGATCCCCATCGCGAGGGCTGACAGCGTCGTGAGGGACCTCGAAGAGTCCACAGCCGCCCGTGCCTCCATCACGCGCGCGAGCTAGCTCACTCAGGGAGCTCGATCAGGGTGTAGTAAGCCTGCTTATGCAGGAGTGATCCTCCGGCAGCTGAAGCCACGCCCTCCGCGACGAGCTCGTGGACGTAGCCCGAGCGGAGCCCCTCCACCATGAGGTCGAGTCCTCGTCCATCTTCACTCGCGATGACGTCGGTGATGGCGAGCTCCTTCACGTCGACCTCAGGGCTCCCATAGCCAGAGTGCAGCTTGTAGGTATAGCTCTTCATCTTGAAGCAGCTCGCGTGGGCGCTGACGTCGGTGTTCACATCAGAGGTGAAGCGCAGACGGAATCCGCCAGGGATGGCAGACATCGTGTGGATCTCAAAGGGGGTCTCGCCAGTCCAGCGCAGTCGCTGCAGACCGAAGGGGCTGTTGCCTCTGCCACCCCAGCCGCGGTTGGTCATGCCTACGAGGAGGGAGTCGTCCGGGCCGAACTCGCAGCGGATCGCGCCGCACTGCAGGCCCATCCGGAAGGGGAAGCAGGCTCCCTGCCAGTTGCCGTTCACCTCTTCGAGCGCGACCCGCAGGACCGAGGCGTCGTACTGGTCCGTGACGAAGAGCTGCCCGGCAAAGGGTCCGAACTCGCCCTCGGTCATGTCCCAGGCCATGCCTGCGGGCGAGCGGCCCATCTTGTCGTAGGGGAACCAGACCGCGGGCATGCGGAGCTCGGGGATCTCCTCTTTGACCTCAGGGAAGAGCTTCCCGTTCGGGACGTTGTCCACGATGGAGAAGGCCCACTCTTCGTTCTTGCAGGAGCCGATGCCGTGCGGGTGACCGTGGAAGTCTCCGGGGCGCATGATGGACAGCTTGCTAGCGCCGCACCACTCGCCCTGGTTGTCTGTGTAGAAGGCGTCACCCCAAGGGCTCGTCTCGACACCGGCGGGAGAGCGGAGCCCGGAGCAGGTCGGGATCATCTGGCCGTCAGGTGTGATGCTCATGGTGAAGCCGCGCCACTCCGCGCGCCCGAAGGGCTCGTCCCCGAAGGGCTTATTGGTGGTGACCCAGAAGTTGCCGTCCGGACCAATCACCGGGCCAAAGTTGTACTCGTGGTAGTTGCCGCTGATGGGGATCAAGTCGCAGACCGTCTCGAGCTCATCGACGCGCCCGTCACCGCGCGTGTCACGCATGCGCGAGAGCTCGCCGCGTTGCATCACGTAGATCCAACCGTCGTGGTCGAGGAGTCCTAGCGGCTCCTGCAGTCCCTGCGCGAAGAGGTTGAACTGCGCGCCGCTGACGTCGTCTTCCCAAGCGCCGGTGACGCTGTAGACGTTCCCGCGTCGAGTCGCGATGAGGGCGGTCCCATCTTGGAGGATCTCTATCCCGCTGACCTCGAGCACGATGTCCTCAGGGATCGGGATGGTCGCGATCTCGTAGAAGTCCTCCTCTCCAACGGGGAGCGAGAGGGCGAGGGCGCAGAGGGTCGTTGTGATCACCATGTGTAGGTCACCTCGATGTCGGCGGGGAGCTCGTTGATCTCTATGAGCAGCTCAGCTGCGTCGCCTCTTCCGCGCAGGAAGGCGCGGCCTCCTCTGGAGACTTGGACGCTCATCTCTCCATCGCGAACCCACCCTCCCTCAAGGGCTTCGATGGAGCCTCGGTCTGCTCTCATGAAGAGGGTCTTTCCTTCGTTCACCCAGCCTCGGATGGAGAGGGAGCGTACGAGTCGAGCGCCGCCGAGTCGCAGCTCGGGCCTGATGGACTCCTCGATGACGACGTCGCCGATCGAGTAGCGGAAGGTCGGCATGTCCGACTCATCCATGGTCCTGCCGAGTGAGCGATAGCCCGCGTCTCGACCCATCTCGCTAGGCCAGCTCGCGCTGTCGTCCGTGAGGAGGGCGAAGGGGGCGCCGGGCGCGAAGTCCACCCAGGGTACAGGCGGTAGCTCGAGCTGACCCGCGCGACCCTTCCATGTCCCGGCAGCGTCGAAGTACTCGCCCGCCCATGCGCGGCCGAGGCGTGAGTTCATCATGTCGAAGGCGTAGTGGATGCGCTGAGGGGTGCCGACTACGAGCGTCCGCGGGCTCATGTCGCGCATGAAGACGCCCGTATGAATCGGACCCTCCGTCGGTGTGAGCTCGAACTCTCCTGGCGAGCTCAAGAGGCCCTTCGGGTAGGGCGCAGCGTCTCCAAGCGAGAGGTAACTCCAGATCGCTTCGATCTGCTTGTCGATGTCGCCTTCGTGAATGTCCGTGACCGGGCTCTTTCCGTTCAGCCAGAAGTCGGGCATGCGTGTGTTCATCTTCAGCGCGACAGGGTCCACCAGGAGCTTGTGGAACCATGCCTGGTTGAGGCGCGTATACATCGCTGACATGTCCGTCGCCGGGACCCCGAGGGACTCGTGCCCAGCGAAGGTGTGGCAGTTGATGCAGCCGAGTCCGTCCGTCCCGACGAGCCGTTGACCGTGGGCCACCTCGACCTCATCGACCTCGGTCAGCTTGTCGACACCTCCACCGCCGTCCTCTCCGATGAAAGCGTCGGCGAGGTGGGCGACGAGCTCGTGGTTGTACTGAGGCATGCGCGTCTTCATGTAGGGGCGCGCGGTCCCGCCGTCTAGCAAGACGGCCTTGAGCCAGTCTGGGCGGAGCTTCGCGCCGACGCCGTCAAGGGTAGGAGGGATGCGACCCTCGTCGCCGATGTCTGCGTCGCCGACGACCTCAAACCAGACGCGACGGTCCGCGGTCGGGCCACCGACGCCGCCGCGGTCGTGACAGGCAGTGCAGCGCAGCGCCTCGAGCTGGCTCACGGTCGTGTGGGCGAGGGGCTCGCCCTGTTGCATAGCATCGACCGCAAAGATGATCGCCTCGATCTCAGACTGGGTGATGTCGTAGAGCGGGACTGTCGGGTTGATGTCCGTGCCGATGCAGCTGCGCTCCTTCGAGAGGTCGAGCTCAGCGATGCTCCGCAGCGGCCGCAGGTTGATGTGCTCCACGCCTGTCTCGTGACACGCGTAGCAGCGGAGCTTGGAGAAGTTCTTCGTGCCGACCTGGATGCCGTCCGGGTGGAGGTCGAAGGAGGTGGGCGGCGGACTGAGGACGATGGAGGAGTGCGAGAGGTGCTCGGAGCTGATGAAGCCTCGCGGAACCTCGGGGCCTTCCCACTGCAGCTCGACCATCTCTCCCCCAGAGCGCTCGAACATGCGCACCTCGATGGAGTGGAGCCCAGCCTCTAGGGTGCGCTTGCCGGAGAGCTCCTTAGGGGCGTGATTGCCGTCGTTGTTGATGAGCTCTTCTCCGTCGATCCACAGGCGTGAGCCGTCGTCCGACTCGAGGTAGAAGGTCCACTCGCCTGTAGCAGGGACGTCGACCTCTCCTGTGAAGCGGAAGCAGAAGTTGTCACCGCGATGCTCCGGGAGCCCGTCGATCGTCTCAATCGATCCGGTGCGCACCGCTGTGTACTCGTCGAGGGTCATGACGGTCTCGAGGCCTGGCTCCTCGAAGTACTCGTAGCGCAGCCCCGGCGCGGTCGCAGACTCAATGAGCTGGTGGCGCAGCAGGTAGGCGGCGATGGCCTTCGCCTCGTCCTCGTCGAGGTCCATGTCAGGCATGCGCCCCGCCGGGCGAGCGTCGTGAGGCGAGAGCAGGAACTTCGTGAGCGCTCCTACGGTCGTCTTCCTTGAGAGGTCCCCGAGATGGACGATCTCTCCGAGGTCGGCCTCGCTCGTGGCGAGGGCGTCAAAGGTGGGGGGGGTCTCCCACTCCCACCACGGAACCTCAAGCTCCTCGGGTGTCTCAAGCGGCGAGTGGCAAGCGACACACCCGACCCCGTGGAAGAGCTGGCGGCCACGCTCGAGCTCTGCGTTGCTGGTTGGGACTGGGGTCGTGTCGATCGGCTCTCCTAGGCTCCCGAGGAAGTGGGGGAGAGCGCGCGCCATGCTCCAGGCCATGCGAGGGTTCTCTTCTCTCCCAGCGAAGAGGTTGGGCATCCTCGAACGCGGCTTATGACCTGCTGGGTCGATCAAGTAGTCGAGGAGGTAGTCACGCAGGACGCGCTCGCCGACCTTCGTGAGGTCTGGGCCGGGTGGAGCCGCGATGAGGTCAGCGTACTCAGCGGGCGCCTCGTGGCATGCCGTGCAGCGCAGCTCTCGGATCAGGCGGAGGCCCTCCGAGATCTTGGGGTCTTGGGGTTCAGCTAGCGCGGCGAGAGCGAGGAGGGATGAGAGTGCGATCAAGAGAGACTCCTTAGGCGCACAAGGTACCAAGAAGCGCTTGATGTGAGGCTGAAGGGGCAGGAGCTAAGCGATCAGGTCGCTGAAGACGTGCCCGTGCACGTCCGTGAGACGCATGTCGCGGCTCGAGAAGCGATAGGTGAGTCGCTCGTGGTCGAGACCTAACAGGTGGAGCATGGTCGCGTGCAGGTCGTGCATCTCCATCTTGTTCTCGATGGCGTAGTAGCCGTACTCGTCAGTGGAGCCATAGGCCTGCCCAGCCTTCACCCCGCCGCCAGCCATCCACATAGAGAAGCCGTGCGGGTTGTGGTCGCGGCCGTCCGTGCCCTGGGCCATCGGAGTCCGCCCAAACTCTCCCGAGAACACGACGAGGGTTGAGTCAAGGAGCCCTCTCGCTTTGAGGTCGGTGAGGAGGCCCGAGATGCCGTGGTCTACCGCGCGAGCGTTGTCCTCGTGTCCCTGCTTCAGGTTCTGGTGCTGGTCCCAGCGGTCGTGACCTACGTTCGGGCAAGTGAGCTCGATGAAGCGTACGCCGCGCTCGGCGAGCCTCCGCGCTAAGAGGCACATCGTGCCGTAGGTGCGGGTGTGCGGATCGGGGGCCTCGAGCCCATAGATCTGCTTCGTGAGCTTCGTCTCGCCGCTCAAGTCCATGAGCTCAGGCACAGCGGTCTGCATGCGGAAGGCGAGCTCATAGTTGGTGATCGCTGTCTCTACCTCGCCGTCACGGCCTGCGCGCTCGAGCGCGCCGTCGTCTAGATCGCCGAGGAGGTCGAGCTTGGCACGCTGCTCATCCTTGGAGTCACGAGTTGAGTTGAGGTTCGCGACCGGTTGCGCGCCGCGCTTGAAGACCGAGCCCTGGAAGCTCGCGGGCAGATAGCCCGAGTTGAAGTTGTCGAGGCCTCCAGGGGGGATGAGCCCGCCGTTCAGGACGATGAAGCCAGGGAGGTCTCTCGACTCGCTCCCGAGCCCGTAGGTGAGCCAAGAGCCCATGCTCGGTCTCCCTTGGAGACCATTCCCCGTATGGAGGAAGTAGTTGGCGTTGGTGTGCTCTGGGAACTTGGAGGTCATGGACCGCACGACGCATAGTTCGTCCGCGTGCTTTGAGAGGTGCGGGAAGAGGTCGCTGATCCAGAGCCCGCTCTCGCCGTACTGGTTGAACTTCCAAGGTGACGCCAAGACGCCGCCGACGTCGTCGAACTGCGTCTTTGGAATCTTCATCTTGATGGGCTGCCCGTTCTCTCGCGCCAGCCGCGGCTTGGGGTCGAAGGTGTCGACCTGCGAGGGCGCGCCGTCCATGTAGAGGAAGATCACGCGCTGAGCGCTGGCGGGGAAGTGAGTCGGCTTAGGTGTCAGGGGGTTGTCGCCGTCACGGAGGAGGCCAGCATAGGCGCTCTCAGCCATCAGGCTTGAGAGGGCGACGCCTCCGAAGCCACAGCAGGTGCGGCGCAGCAGCTCTCGCCTAGACCAGGCAGCAGGATCTCTCTTCGCTTGGCTCATGACTAGTTCAAGAAGATGAACTCCTTCACGTTAAAGAGCACGTGGCAGACGTCAGCCCAGGCGTCTTCGTCATCACGTCCATCGAGGTAGGTGAGAAGGCGCTCGGTCTCTGCTGCGGTCGGCGTACGAGAGAAGGCCTCTAGATAGAGGGACTCGATCCTCTGAGCCGCGGGCGCCTCCCCTTCCTCTAGGGCACGCTCCGCCCAGCGCTCAGCCAGCTCTTCAAAGAGGGGGTCGTTCATCATCGTCAGCGACTGTGCAGGGACGTTTGAGACGCTGCGCCTCCCCTGTGTGGTGAAGGGGATGGGTCGGTCGAAGACCTTGAAGAAGGGAGAGAGGAAGTTTCTCGGGACAGAGATGTAGATGCTGCGCCGGCGCGCGCCGTCAATCGGCCCGCTCTTGCCCGGTCTCCCGCGCCCATCCATGAAGGGATCGAGGTGGACGGGGATGCTAGGGCCGAAGAGCGTGCGGTCTAGGGCGCCGGAGACCGCGAGCGCCCCGTCCCTGATCGCCTCCGCGTCGAGGCGGCGCACGGGTGAGCGGCCCAGCAAGAGGTTGTCAGGGTCGAGCTCGAGCCCGCGCGGGTCACCGTTCAAGGACTGTCGATACGTCGTCGAGAGGACTACATCACGGACGAGGTCTTTCATGGACCAGCCGCTGTCAACGAAGCGCGTCGCGAGGTGATCTAAGAGCTCCGGGTGCGTAGGGGGCGTGCCCTGCTTTCCGAAGTCGTCCACTGAGCTCACGATCCCGCGGCCGAAGAGGTGGTGCCAGATGCGGTTCACCATCACTCGGGCTACAAGCGGGTTCTCAGGCCTCGTGAGGCGGCGCGCCAGCTCTAGGCGCCCGCTGCCCTCGGCCTCGATAGGACCAGACTCGGGGAGCGCGACGGGCAGGCGTCGCGGGGCGAACTCTCCCGGGGTGTTGTGATTACCCCGCACGAAGACCCGCTCGTTGACGCCGTTCCCATCTAGCATGGCGGGCGCTGCGCGCGAGCGGCTCTCGATCATGTTTAGCAGCTCGAGGCGCTCTTCGATGTGCGGAGCGGCAGCGCGCCTGAGGGCGTCGCGGTCTGCCTCCGGGAAGAGCTCCGGGTGGAGCGCGACCCAGTCGAGCAGGGCGGCCTTGTCGCGGCCAGTCTCTACCTCGAGCGGCTCCGCAGCGCTCAAGGCTTGGAGTGAGGCTGCGAGCTCCTCAGCGAAGTCGGCGGGGAAGCTCTCCGAGCTCTGAGCCTCAAAGCTCCACGGCGCGCGGTCCGCCGGTCGACTGGGTCCCTCAACGACGAGGGCGAGGGCGAAGTCGGAGACGCCTTCGACAGGGGTGAACTCTAGGTGGACTCTCTGCCCTACGTACCTTCGGAGGTCATGGGTCTCCCACCTCCAATCACCGAGGCCCTCAAAGCGCTTGATGGACTGACCGTGCAGGGGCCCAGCGATCACGCGATGAGAGTCGATCGCCGCGAAGCAGCGTCCGGCGCCTCGCACGAGGTAGTGGACCAAGCCGTGCTCAGGCACAAAGGTCGGGGTCCGGAGGGTCCTGCCAGAGCTGTTCCAGTTGTGGACGCTGCCGGGGGTGGCGGAGGAGGGGCCCTTGGTGAAGCCGGCGACCCCAAAGCCAAACTGGAGCTTGGCCCAGTCCGGGTCGATGTAGGCGCCAGGCGCGCGCGTGAAACCTTGGATTGGCCACGCGGGGTCGAATCCATAGGAGGCGGCGCCCAGCTCCCTCGGTCCAGGGCCAAAGAGGTTCCCGTCTTGGATCCAAGCGGCGGGCGCAGAGGAGTCCTCGTAGGAAAAGAGGGCGACGGTCTCGGTGGGCATAGCCCACGCTGCTGGCGCTGGCTCAGCCTCGAGGGGCTCTCCCTGGCAGAGCTTGGCCCAAGCATGGAGCGGGTCTGCCGAGTCATGGCTCGCGTCCCTGACCGCTAAGGTCCAAGCGCTGAGAGCGTCTGCGTCGAGTCCGCGCCGAGCAGCGACCTCTCTCACAGCGATGAAGTGAGCTCGCTGCTCCTCCGCGCTGCGCGCTCGCGCGAGGGCGCCTGAGTCGCTCCGATCACTAAAGACGAGGTGGTCTACGCCGATGTGGGCCCAGCCGCCGCCGCCTTCGTCCGCGATCTCGACACGCGCCTGAGCTCCACGCCACTCAGCCATATGGAAGAAGGCCGGGCGGAACACGCCGTCATCTGTGGCTGCGCGTGAGAGCACCACCTCTCCGTCGACGAGCAGCCGGACCGCGGTCATGTCGGCGTCATCACCTCCGCAGATGAGGAAGTGAAGGTAATCGTGCTCGATGGTGAACTCCGGGCTCAAGAGCCGGCCTGTGCGCGCGTCTACCCCGACGGGGTCATAGTGCGAGGGGCCTTCGCCTTGTGGCGTCCGGTGCGTGCAGACGAAGCGCTCACCCCGCCAGTCCTTGAGCTTGCTCTTGTGGTAATCCGGGATGTCCGCGAGCAGCGGCGGCGCCTCTCCGAGGGCGTCACCCTCCACCTCCCAGGCGCCCCATGACTCTCCCTCAAAGTCTTCGAAGATGATCTCTAGACCGCCAGGTAAGGGCGCACCTGCTCCCTCCTCCCCGTGCTCGTAGTTGAGGACCTCCCGCGCCGCCGAGAGGCGCTCCTCGACTCGCTCCAAGCTCGGCTTCAGCGCCTCTGCGAAGGCGCGTCGTGTCGCTGGCCCGCGGGATGCGTCCAGCTCAGAGAGGGCGTCGGCGACGAGGGTGTTCTTGTGCAAGCTCTCGAACAGGACCTGTCGGTACGAGGAGCTGTGGAGGAAGCCAGCGAGGGCGTAGAAGTCCTCGGTCGGGATCGGGTCGAACTTGTGATCGTGGCAGCGCGCGCAAGACACGCTCATCGCCAAGAAGGTGTGCGAGAACACCTCGATCTGGTTTGAGACTCGGTCGGCCTCGTCGCCCTGGATGTCGACAGGCGAGTGGACCTCTTCGCCCAGGTGCCAGAAGCCGGTGCCAAGGATGGACTCGTCGTACCCCTCGGTGGGGTGGAGGCGCGGCTTCTCTACGAGGTCACCAGCGACGTGTTCCGTGAGCAGGCGGTCGTATGGAACGTCGGCGTTGAACGCGCGGGTGAGGTAGTCCCGATATTCGAAGGCGTTGGGGATCACATAGTCGAACTCGTGCCCGCGGCTCTCGCCGTATCGCACGAGGTCCAGCCAGTGTCGCGCCCACCTCTCGCCGTAGTGAGGAGAGGAGAGGAGCCGGTCGACGACGCGCTCATGCGCTTCGTTTGATTCATCTGAGAGGAACTTGTCTACCTCTTCAGGGGTGGGGGGGAGCCCCGTGATCCCGTAGCTCACGCGGCGGAGCCAGGTCGCACGATCCGCTTCGTCCGCAGGCTCAAGCCCTGCATCCTGCAGGCTCCTAGCGATGAAGGCGTCGATGGGGTCAACGCCCCAAGCGCTCTCGGGGACCTCCGGATCTGTTACAGGTTGGTAGGCCCAGTGCTCGAGGCGCCTCTCTAGGTTGAACTCCTCGACCTCGATCGCGCCCGCCCCCTCGGTGACCGGGCCTGGCGCTCCCATCTCTACCCACTCCTCAAGCCGCTTGATCTCCTGCGCGGAGAGCTGGTTACGCGGCGGCATCTGGAGGAACTCGTCCTCATAACGGACAGCGACGAGGAGGGGGCTTGAGTCGACATCTCCGGGGGTGACGACCGGGCCGCCCTCTCCGCCCTCCATAATCGAGCCGTAGCGGTCGAGCCTTAGCTCAGCCTTCTGTCTCTCCTCGCCGTGACAGCTCGTGCAGTGCTCGGCGAAGAGCGGCCGGATGTGCGCCTCAAAGAAGTCCGCGCCAGGGTCTTGTGCTGCGGGGAGGCTGAGGAGGAGGAGCCCAAACATGGGTCTCCAGAGTAAGAGAAGACCCCCTCACGCGCTCGCGTCAGGGGGTCTTCATCTTGTTAGCGCGTGTGCTAGCGGCTCTCTGCGCGGAACATCAAGCCCTTCGCTGTGCGTAGGAAGCTCGAGATGGTGGAGCCAGAGATCTCTCGCTTGACGTCGTCCAGGTCAAGGCGCGGCGCCTTCGCGAGGAAGCGAAGCTCAGGGGTCATGTCCGCGGCGAGGTCGCTCTGTGCCAAGAGCTTCCAAGCGGCGAGGGCTGTGTCCTGATAAGAGACGTAGAAGCCGCCAGACCCGTACTCAATGATCTGCCGGCCAGAGGTGCCCTCGAGCACGCTCTGGGAGCCGGGGGTCTTCGCGTGGTCGATGACCTTGTTGAGGTCGTCGCTGTTCATCGCGAAGAGGAGCTCGCCGTCTAGGAAGGCGACGCCGGGGGAGAGCCCTTCGACATCAGCGACCCAGATCTCTACGTCCTTGTAGTCCCGGAAGTCGATCATCGCGTCCATCCCGCCGATGCTCACGAGGTCATCAAAGACCTCGAGCATCTCTTCGGAGTCGTGGACGCCGATAGAGAAGACACCTTGGCCCGAGATCAGGCTGACGATGTCTACCGGGTCTTGGGGGGGCTCGAACTCGTAGGTCGCGAAGGAGCCGGTCATGCCGAGGAAGAGGTCCTCGATGAGGTCACGGCCCGTCGCGCCGATGAGCGCTTGGCGGACCCCTTCGAGCTCTTCTTCCGCGTCAGGGCCGCCGGCCTCGAGCGCGCGCTGCATGAGGAGCTCGAGGTCGATGCTCATCGCGTGGAAGGTGAGCGCGCTAGAGGGGATCCGGTTCAGCTCTTCTTTGGAGACAGGTCGCAAGACGTCGAGGAAGCTCGAGACGATCCCGCTCTCCGGGAGTCGGAGCTCGACGACGGCTTCAGCCTGAGTGGGCCCGCCGAAGTCGAGGCGACCATAGATCCAGCTGTCTTGGTCGAGGCCGATCTGGGGGACGTCAAGGTCGTCGCTCATGCGCATGGCGCGAGAGAGGTCGAGCATGAAGTGCATCGCGCTCTGCGAGCCCTTGCCGCCAGCCTCCAAGCGGGCGTTCGAGAGCTGCACCTCGATGTCGGAGCGCACCTGGGCTGTGTAGCGACGGATGCTGTCCTTCGCCGTGGCGAGCACGTCACCCTCACCCATAAAGATGCCGGTGATCCCAGGGGCCTCTGCGCGGATCATCTTCTCGCTCTGCGGGCCACGCGGCTTGATCGAGCGGAGCTGGAAGCCTTGGTGTGTCCCCTGATCTCGTATCTCCGCCTCGGGCATCTGGGTCAAGATCTGATCAAGCGCTGCGCGAAGGTCGCCACCTCCGGAAGGGGAGGAGCTCAAGAGGCCGAAGCTCTGTGAGTTGGCGAAGGCGACGATCGGGCCGTCAAAGCTCTCAGCGAAGCGCTTCGCGAACTCGAACGCTTTGAGAGCCTCCGCTCCGTCCTGCTCGTTCACGATGAGGTCCGTGACGGCAGAGACGTAAGGAGTCCCTGAGCCACCGTCAAAGAGCCGGACCATCTGGTTGGAGACCAAGTTGGCGCGCAGGGCGCTCGGGTCGTCGCAGGAGGCGATGAAGACGGAGTCAGCAGGCACCGCTGACATGAGGCGACTTGAGAGCGCCTCGGTGGCCGGTTCAGCGGCGCTGAGCGCGAGGGCGAGAGAGCAGAGGGGGTGGATCATGGCGAAGAGGTGTTGCGAGGAGAAAGAGAGACAGGTCAGTCAAGGGACCCATCCTCATGACTACGAAGGCCGAGAGCGACCATTCTGGCAGATGAATCGAATTCTCGGGAGGGTCAGGGACTGTAGATCCCTCATTCAAACCCCCTCCTAGGCTCCCTGAGTTGCCATGAGCCATACCCTCTCCCCCGGCAGCCTTCAGGCTTGAGTCCCCGGAGGGGGCGACAGTTCTGCAAGAGGGCTTTGAGCGGACGTTGGCCCGCATCAGCGACGAGACACGGTGAGGCTGTTTCGACCCTCGCGTACACGTGCTTTGCTTATGCTTGAGTCATGACTCAAGACAAGACCCTCGTCAGCGCCGAGTTCGACAAGCGAGTGATCGGTTACTTCTGGCTGCAGGCGATGTTCCTGTGCGCGATCAGCTTCATCGGGATCCCGCTCATTCCTTTCTGGCTCCTCTTCGGCAAGAGCTTTCACAAGCGTCAGTACGAGAACCTCAGCTGTGAGCTAACGCCGCGCTCTCTCAATCTCCGTAGCGGTGTCTTGGTCAAGGTGCAGAAGAACATTCCTCTCGACAAGATCACTGACCTCGCGGTGAACGAGGGGCCGCTGCTCAGGCACTTCGGGCTCTGCTCGCTTAAGGTCGAGACCGCCGGCAGCGCTCAGGGGGCGACTGGGCTCCTCTTCGGAGTCGTCGATCCTCTCGCCTTCCGGGACAAGGTCCTCACGCAACGCGACCTCGTCATGGGCGCAGGGGGCGCGCCGGCCCAAGACTCTTCGGCGCATGGTCAAGCGAATGAGGGAGTCCTCGTCGAGATTCGGGACACGCTGCAGCGAATTGAGAAGAGCTTGGCTGAACGCTCCTAGTCGCGGTGCCTCCTCTTGAGGAGGGAGAAGTGGAAGAGACAGGGAGCGCCGCAGAGTTCGGTTGATTAGGAGTCGTAAGGTTTCGTACCCGCGAGCATCCCTGTCCCTTCCAAGATGAGTTGCGCCAAGCGGTGGGAAGGTGGACTGCTTTCTCAGAAAACTCTGAGAGGCTGCAGAGGGCTCGCGGCTATTCCTTTGCGCGGCGCGCTCGCTCTTCTTCAGAGGGCTTCCGCTCAGGGGCAGGCGCTTCGCCTGAGCGGAACACCCTCAGCCACTTAGCGAGGCCGGCGTTAGGGACCGAGGTCGGGACCTGTTGAGCGCGAACGACCCCAGAGGGGTCAATGAACAGGAAGGAGGCGCGGTCGGTCCCGGTCGGATCTTCAGGCGTCCAGCCGGCCTCTCCAGGACCAGCGTGCAGGTGGACCTCGAGCGGCCTCCTGCATAGCTCCGTGAGCCGCGTGAGGTGCTCAGCTTCGAGCGCGCCCTCCTCTTCCTCTGTGAGAGTGCGCCCGAGCGCGTCCTCCTCTCGCAGGATGAGCTCGTCGAGGGCGACGAAGGCTTGGGTCTCCGCGTCCTCCTTGAGCAGGGAAGCGGCTAGCTCGCGCATCTTGCTCTGAAGCTCTTCGCCCGCCTGCGTAGGGAGCAGGAGATGCAGCGGGATGCGGGCCTCTAGTTGTGAGAGTACCTCGTTTGCCTTGGTCACATAGCGCTCAGTCCTCCGCCTTAAGCGCTTCCAAGCCTCCTCCGCGCTCTCCTCTTCGTCGCGCTCTGGCATGGGGAGCCAAACCGCGAAGACGCCGTTCTGTGAGCGAGGTAGGCCCTCTACGGGGATCCCGGAGAGGTCACCGAAGTCGGGGACGTCAGCTTGAGCTAGGTCTAGAGCTTGCGGCAGCCGGCCGAGCAGGCCTGCGGAGCTCGCGCGATCCAAGCGCTGCAGTGTCGCGCCAGCGACGCGGACGGCGCCACGGCTCATCGCGAAGCCGACGTAGCCTTCGATAGCTGAGCCGTCAGGTGTGCGATAGCTGCCCTTGAACTCTCCATCGATGAAGCAGAGGACGAGCGGGCCATCGACTAGGAGCTCGACCTCGAAGGAGTTGGTCGGACGATCGAAGCGATGGTCGCCGCTGCTGCGGATCGCGAGCGGGCCGGCGCGCTCGAAGCGGCCACCTAGCGACCAGCTGATCTGCTCGATCCCGTCGAACTCCTCCTTCTTCCCGATGGAGTAGTTGTAGTCACCAGCAGAGAAGCCAAAGCTCACCTTCCGGTCGAAGCGCTCATGACCGAGGATGATCGCGCCGACGATGAAGGAGGTGGTGATGTTGATGTCAGCCTTCAGACGGTAGCGCCCTTCGATCATCCACCGGTCGGCGTAGCAGAAGGCGTCGCGACGGCGCGCGCTGCGATCTAGCTCGCCCGTACCTTTGCGCGGCTCACTCCTCCCGACGTGCAGGTCACCGTAGGTCTCGTCGTAGTACCAGAGCCCCTCCGCGCGCCGCTCCTCATATCCCACGAGGTCACCCTCCGCCCAGGCGGTGCTACCGGCCAGCCACTCTGGCTCGGAGAAAGGGACGAAGAGCGGGAGGGACTCGGGAGCCTCCTCGACGACTTCGGGAGGCCCGAGAAGCGGCAGCCCCATGCGCTCTGCGAGCAGGTCGTGATCGGCTCTCAAGGCGCGACGCAGGAGGGGCCGACCTCCGCGCTCTCTTTGCTCGCCATCTTCGAGCTCGGCGACGCCCTCCTCGTGATCGACGAGGAGCGCGAGAGCGCCGAGCGCCTTCGCTGTCTGGGGGAGCTTCTTCAGGAAGGGCGCCTCGCCGACAGGCTCGCCGTATCGACGTCGCATGAGCCAGGCCTCGTCCTCGCTCCCCATCCCTTCGAGGACCTCGAGCAAGCGCAGGTCACGGTCAGGCGTCCGAGGGTCCACGATCATGGACCAGAGGAAGGCTGCGACAGCGTCCTCTTCGCGACCTAGATCTGCGAGGAGGTGCCCTGCGTCGCGGGCATGGTGCTGACCAAAGAGAGGTTGGGTACGACCAAGCGTCCACGGCCAAGTCTCACGGTCATAAACGAGCGGCGAGCCGGGGCCGCCGCCGTTATCGGACGTGTAGCGTTCCGCGACCCAATCTGCAGGGAGTTTGTCCGGCGGGTCGCTCCACCAGCCGTCGAGGTACTCGTTCCACTCCGCATTGAATGCTTCGAAGTTCGCAGGTCTGCCGTCTTTTCCGTCGATGAAGCAGGTTGAGAACCATTCTAGGGGTGGACGAGGCCACCATTTCGCAGAGCCCACCATCCACTCTTCAACCATTGGTTCGAAGGCGCGTCGCCCGCCAATCTGCCAGGAGTTGAGGAAGACCCACATGGCATAACCAAAGGTGTAGTTATCTCGATATCGCTCGTTCTCTCCGTCAAGGATCTCTTTGAGCCGGCCTTCGCCCTTGTATCCCCTCACGAGAGACTCATTCATTGAGCCGCCCGTCGCGAAGTCCTCAACGAACTCGGTGTCCCCAGACCAGCCATAGGCTGCGCCAGTCCAAGTCGCACGGCCCTCGACGCTCCAACCCGGCATCTTCGGGTAGATCGCTCCATCGAATCGGTGTGTGAGCTCGTGCGTCAATGTGCGACCCAGCCCCTCGATGTCTCCGAAAGCGAAGCGGATCACTGTGGTGTTCCCAGCTTGGAAGCCGCCGGCCCACCACCGAGTGCCGCCCTCTGCTTCTAGTCCGTTGATATCGGGGACGATCCGTACAGTGCCTTGTCGCCCCTCGAAGGGGTCGTGCCCGAACCACCCTGCAAGTCGATCATGATGAAGCTCGATCGTGTCTGTAACGCCGAGCAATGTCTCGTAACCGCATGAGGTCTCGATGCGGTATTTGCCCGTTGGAGAGATCGCGACGGCGGGGAAGCCGAACTCGGTGTAAGTGTCCTCGAATTCGGCCTTCTCTGTCTCGGTCATCGCCTCCAGCTCTTCGAGAGTGAAAGGCTCACCGCGCTGGGCGCTCAGGCGCCTGCGCGCGTCAGCGACGGTGTCTCTCCCTAGCTCACCGACACCTGCGAGTGAGATGGGGACCTCTCCCCTCAGCTCCCTCGTGTTGGCTTGTGCATTCAAGCCAACGAGGATCCTGCCGGCGCGGATCGCGTCTTCGAAGTCACCTCTTGAGAGCGAGGCGCGCGCGACCTTTGAGACAGCTTCGACGACGCGCTTGGCGAGGTCTCGCTCGCTCGCAGGGAAGGGGCGGAGGTCCTCCTCGATCTTCGGTCCGAAGCTCTCATGGAGCGAGGGCGCGTTGCTCAAGAGCGAGCGAGCGGTCTCTGCTGCCCACTCGACCATGAGGAGTTGCGAGGCGTTACGCCGGGCACCGCGCCTGGCGGTGTCGCGCAGGCGGGCGAGCTCGGTGAGCGCGGCGACGCGCGCTTGGTAGACCGCGCGCGCGGGGTCCGCGAGCTCGGCGAGCGCGTCCGTGGTGACCTCTGGGGCGCGGCCACGACCCTTGGCATCCATCACATGCTCGAGCCCGCGCATAGCCCACAGGGTGGCGACCTCGTCATTTGGTGCGGCCTTGATGAGGTCCTCGAGCAAGCGCCCCTCGGTGTCACGGCCAGGCTTCCAGCGGAGGGCCTCTACGAGGTGACCGCGTGCGCCCTCCTTGTCGCCGCGCTCGATGCTGCGCTCTGCAGCCTTCATTGCGCGGCGCCAGATGGGCTCCTTAGAGCTCGCCTCGCCGTCCTGCGAGAAGGCGAGCGCGCCCCCGAGGAGGGGGGTCAAGATCCAAGCGCGTGAGAACATGATGGGCGGCTTAAGAGCCGACCAAAATTCTAGCGACTCGTCCGCTCGAAGACGGCGAGGACTGGGCGATGGTCTGAAGCCAGGGGCTCAGAGATCACCCGGGTGTCTACGAGCTGCCAGCCTGGGAAGTGGCTCCACATCACGTAGTCGATGCGGCGCTGGGGGAGCTCTGCGGGGAAGGTGGGCGCGGGGTCAGCTGGGATCGAGAAGACCTCGTCGAGGATGTCGAGTACCTCGCTCTCCGGTAAGGCGTTCAGATCTCCTGCGAGGATGACGGGGAGAGGGGCCTTCCTCGCGAAGTCGGCGACCAGGCGCGCCTCGTCCACGCGCGATGGGTTGTCGCGACCGTGGTCGAAGTGTGTAGAGCAGACTAAGACCGGGTCGTTGCCTGGCGCGACGACGACGCCGAGTAACCCGCGCGGCTCTCGTAGCCCAGGCAAGCTGAGCCTCTGTACGTCTCGCACCTTGAGCTTGGTCAAGATCGCGTCACCGTACTCGCCGCCCTGGTAGTCGATGCAGCGGTTGAAGAAGGGCTCCATGTCGAGGAGATAAGCGAGCTCTACCGCTTGATCGATCCCGCCGGAGCGGATGGTGCGACGGTCGACCTCTTGTAGGCACACGACGTCAGGGTCAGCCGAGGAGATCACGCCCGCGATCCGTTGGAGGTCGTACTCGTTGTCGAGCCCTTCACCGTGATGGATGTTCCAAGACAGAACGCGCAGGCTGGCCGGCCCGAGCTCCGGTGTTGCGCAACCCTGGAGGAGGGCCATGATCGAGAGTCCGAGGGAGAGGGCCTGCAGGCTTCGCATAGACACAAAGCAACGCATCGGCGGCTTCACTGCAAGGGTCCGGTTCGCTCATCTCGTGGGTGAGCGCTCGCGCTTACCTTAGAATCCAATGATGAAGACGCTGCGAATCGGGGCAGTCCTCCTCCTAGCCTTAGCGCAAGTCCAATGCGTAGCGACGCCCGAGGGGAGCGTCGGACCTTCCGGGCTCTTGGGAGAGGGGACAGCGTTCGAGACGCCTTGGTTTGACCACCGCGGCGAAGAGGACGGACCGACGATCCTCATCACCGGCGGGATGCACGGGAATGAGCCCGCGGGTGTGGCTGCTGCCGACGCCATCGCGAGCTGGACCGTGAGGAGAGGGCGCCTCGTCGTCGCTCCGCGTATGAACCCTCCCGCGCTCGCCGCGGGCCAGCGCCGGACCCCAGGTCTTGAGGGGTCACCGGGAGACCTCAACCGGCACTTCCCCACCGGGGGAGAGGTGTTCGAGGGGGTCGCGACAGATCTCTGGGAGCTCTTCGAGCAGGTTCAGCCGGACTGGCTCTTGGACCTCCACGAGGGCTACGCCTTCCGCAGGCTCAACCCAGACTCCGTCGGGAGTTCCATCATCTCCTGCGCCGATCCTCGTGCAGTGGAGCTCGCCGAGGCGATGATCGCCGCGGTCGATGCCACGATCGTCGAGGAGGATCGCAAGTTCACGCTGCTCCGAAATCCGATCGAGTCGAGCTTCGCGCGGGCCGCGTGGGAGAACGCAGGCGTACCCTCGATGATCCTCGAGACGACCTACGGCAAGTATCCGCTGCCTGAGGGGGGAGAGCGTCGCTACAGCGTCTCTCATCGCGCTAGGCAGCACCGCTTGATGGTGCACACCTTCCTCACTGAGCTTGGCATGGAGCCCTGCAGCTCAGACGTCCTGATTGACCCCCGCGTGACCGGCGAGCGGGTTCGCGTCGCGATCTACGACGATCTCGGCGCCTCCGTAGGCGGCGCGAGCGGGCTCGAGCGTGTCCTCTCCGAATACGATCGCGTCGAGACTCGCCGCATCTGTTCGGTCGATGTGGTCGCGGGCTCGCTCTCACAGTTTGACGTCGTCCTTCACCCTGGCGGCTCAGGGAGCGGGCAGGCGAACTCTCTGGGTGAGGCCGGTCGCGCGAGAGAGGTCGAGTTCATCCGTAGCGGCGGCGGCTACCTCGGGGTCTGCGCAGGCGGGTATCTCGCGGCCTGCAACTACCCATGGTCCCTCGCGATCCTTGACGCGCGCACGATCGACACGAAGAACGGAAACTGGCGGCGCGGCCGAGCGGAGCTAGAGATAGAGCTGACTGCGGCGGGCCTCGGGCTCTTCGGAGACATGGACCCCAACTTTGACGTGAGGTACGCGAACGGTCCGATCTACGCGCCGGGAGAGCGCGAAGAGATCCCCGACTACGAGACCCTCGCCGTCTATCGCGGTGAGGTGGCAGAGAACGGCACCTCGAAAGGAGTGATGCCTGGGACGCCTGCGCTCATCCGCGGCCGCTTTGGGGCGGGACGAGCGGTCGCCTTTTCGCCACACCCAGAGTCCACTCAGAGCCTCCAGCACTTCATCCGAGACGCTGTGCTCTGGGCCGCGGGGAGCGACTGAGCCTCAATCTAAGAGGACCTCGTGAGCGCGCGCAGCGACGTCTACGACGCCGATGAGGTGCGCCCCGTCCATGAGCACAGCGCGCTCCGCGAGGTTCACTGTCGGGCAGACGTGGCGTGGGACGAGCGAGAGCACCGTCCCCCGCGGCGGGAGCTCTCCCTGGACGCGTATGGGGAGGTGCTCCTCGTTGGGCTGGGTCGCCTCCCAGCGCGGATGTCCGAGGATGACGGCGACCGGGTCGCCAGCCTCAGCGGCGATCGCCTTAGAGCCCGCGTCGCAGGTCGCGAGGTCGCTGGTGGGATGACTCACGACTCGCGTGAGCACGGTCGCGGCGGGCAGGAGGTCTAGGTCTGGGTTCTCCTCCTCGGAGCGCTGATCGTGAAAGACGACCGTTCCGGGTGAGACGCGGTGAAGCGTCCCCTCGAGTCGAGCGAAGGGCTGATAGCTCGCTGCGTGGAGCAGGGCGGGCGTCCCGCTCGTGATGAGCTCGGGGATCACAGCGCCGGCTTCGAGCAAGCTCTCCCTCAGTTCGAGCAGCTTGTCATAGCCCGCGTGGATCGCGCGCGCTCTCGCCTCGAGATCGGCCTCATGCTGGTGACCATCGTAGAAGTGGAGGCCACGAAGGCGTGACCCAGCAGCGGAGGCGAGCTCGTGGAGTCGAGCTCTGTCGGACATCGGGACGCCGGTCCGGTTCATGCCCGGGTTGAGGTCAATGAAGACGCCGAGCGCTTCGGGGATAGAGCCCAGGAGGGCGGGGTCCTCGCAGAGCACGGAGTAGCGGACAGCCTCGTGTCGAGTAGCGATCCTCCCTAGCTGTGTGAGCGCAGGGCCGACGTGCGGGTACGCGACGAGGACGTCTCCTCCCTCGACGCCTTGGCTGCAGAGGGTCGCGCCGAGCACCTCCGCCTCACGGGTCGTCGCACATTTGAACTGTCGGACTCCCGCGGCGAAGAGCTCGCGCCAGACCTCCGGGATCTTGGTCGTCTTGACATGAGGCCGCCAGCGTCCAGGGTCGCCCTGAAGGTGCTCGAGGATGCGCTTGATATTTCCACGTACCCGATCGAGGTGGACGATGAGGCAAGGGGTCAGCAGTCGCTCGAGGTCACTCTCAGCTGGCTTCCAACGGGCTGAGTTGAGTTCGGAGATCCGAGGCATGCCATGAGTGTAGGATGGACGCGACGATGAGGCTCATGAGACATCGCTTGATGCTTGCCTCGGCGCTCCTGCTTCTCTCGCAGAGCGCTGCGGCAGAGGAGCCCGTCTGGAGCGAGTGGCGCTATGCCATGCCCTTCGCCCACCCTGGCGGAGCAGCCGTCATTGGGACAGCGCACGCGCCAGAGGAGGGCCTGCCGATGATGGGCCTCGATGGTGAGGGGCCTGACTTGACGGCCTCTCTCCCCGGCGGGCTCGGCGATGAGGACCTCCGCTGGGAGCGGTTTCAGATGAACGCTGCTCCAGACGGCTGGCTCGACACAGGGAGGGTCGACTTCTTGCGGGAGCTGAAGGTCCCTTCCGTGAGCGAGGCGTGCGCGTACATGTATCGGAGCGTGCGCTGCGCTCAGGACACAGAGGTCCCTGTCACTATGGGAAGTGATGACTCGCTCAGGGTCTGGCTCAACGGTGAGATCATCCACGAGTTCATCGGCGGGCGAGGTGTCAACATCGCTGAGGACGAGGTGACGCTCCCGCTGAAGGCTGGCAAGAACCACCTCCTCGTCAAGGTCGTCCAGTCTGGTGGAGCCTGGGGCTTTGGAGTTCGGCCGGTGGACTATCTTCACACTGGTGATCGCTTGCGCGCGCAGATCGACATCAATGAGGCGATTGACAGAGGCGTTGATTGGCTCATCGGAGCCCAGCTTCGTGACGGCTCTTGGCCCTTCGAGCAGCACCGCTTCCGCAATGGGCAGACTGGACTCGTCCTGTACGCGCTGCTCAAGTCCGGGGTCAAGTCGGACCACCCAGCGATCCAGCGTGGCTTCGCCTTCCTTGAGGGGCAGATGCCGCGCATGACGTACTCGGCCGGCTGTGAGCTCTTGGCGTTGGCCTCCTTGCCAGGGAGCGAGGGCGTCGAGCGGATGGAAGAGATCGTCGACTTGCTCTTTGATTGGGAGCGACGGGGTTTCGGCTACCCGGGCGGTGAGGAGGACCTCTCCAACACGCAGTACGCAGCCCTCGGCTTCCTCGCAGCGGCCTCTAAGGGGATCAAGGTCCCGAACAAGTCTTGGCAGCAGCTCGTCCTATACACCCTGAACCTAGCGGACGGGGAGGGCGGCTTCGGCTACAGGCCGTCCTGGGAGACGAACGGTTCGATGACGTCGGCTGGGCTCACAGTCTTGAGCCTATCGCTGATGCAGCTCGGCGAGAAGGGCAACCTCGCTGGCGCGAAGCGGCGCGAGGCGCGCCGTGCGATCGACGACGGCATCGAGTGGTTCGCTAAGAACTTCTCTCGTGAGCACAACCCGCACGGGGCGCAGCGCTGGCACCCGTATTACCTCTATGGAATTGAGCGGGTGTGTGCGATCGAGAAGATCGACAAGATCGGAGAGCACCCATGGTACTGGGAGGGTGCGAGCTGGTTTGTCACGAACCAGAACCTCGATGGGACCTGGCTCAGCGGCGTAGATGTCTACTTCCAGACGAGCTTCGCCCTCTTGTTTCTCTCGCGCGCGACACAGTCGATGACCGGGGGCTCTACGCACTCGTATGAAGACCTCTGGTGGACGAGGGACGCCGCGGCGAAGGTCCGACTGCGCGCGACAGGTGACACTCCAATGACGGTCTGGTTGGACGGCTTCGGCGACGAGTTCGTTGGCGAGCACGAAGGAGTGCGCGTCGCGAAGGTGGAGTATCTCGTCGGCGGTGAGCTTGTCGGTGTGGTCGTGGGTGATGTCAGCAGGAAGTGGGACGCGGAGAAGTACGCCATCCGACACAGCTTCCCGAAGAACGGACAGTACGAGGTGGTCGCGCGGGTCCACTACGTCCCAGGGCTGCACTCCGACGCTGCCGGGGTCCAGGCACAGACGGTCGACTCACCGCCGCTCGGAGTGAGCGTGGACGAGGTCGCAGAGGACTGGATGCTCGCCTCAGCTGAAGGTGACCTCCATAACTTGATGCCGGAAGAGGGCTTCGAGGCCAGCGCGACGAGCGTGAACATGAATGGGCAGGAGCCCGCCAAGGCGCTCGATCGCCATGAGTTCACCGCTTGGTTCTGTGCGGCGGATGACCTCGAGCCCACGCTCACGGTCGCGATCCCGCGCGCTGTGCGCGCTAACCGAGTCATCATCGCCCAGGCCCCGCCCAACCCGCTGAACATCGGGAAGGCGGACTACGCGCAGCGGGTGAGCTTGCGGATCAACAAGACCAGCACGCGCTACGAGGTCACAGCGCCCCAAGATCGCAGGGCGCCTACTGTCATCGACCTCGGCAAGGATGTGCGCATCAAGCACATGGAGGTCTTCCTTCTAGATCGAGTGAAGGGGACTGACTGGGCTGGCCGCGCAGGCATCAACGAGCTGCAGCTACAGTACGTCGAGAAAGACGGTTCGCTCAGAGAGCGGAGGAAGAGATGAAAGTTAGGTCTGCTTGGTCACTGCTGGCTCTCTTCGTGGCGGCGTCATGCAACATGCGTGAAGATGCGCCTGCGCCCAGAGAGGGCCTCACGTGGTTCAAGGGAAACACGCACTCTCACACCATTTGGAGCGATGGAAACGCTCCTCCAGAGATGGTGGTCGATTGGTACGACGAGCGCGGCTACGACTTCTTGTCGCTGTCAGAGCACAACGTCATCGCGGATCACGAGCGCTGGTTCCCGGTGAAGGATGACGGGCGCCTCAAGCCGAGCGACATCGACGCGCTCACGGAGCGATACGGGACTGACTGGGTGAAGGTTCGTCCGCGGGACGGGTTTACCGAGATGAGGCTCAAGACGCTCGGCGAGCTGAGAGAGCGTCTGCGGATTGAGCGCTCGCGCATGATGCTCATCACCTCAGAGGAGCTCACGGACGACTATGAGGGCAAGCCCGTCCACGTGAACGGGATCAACGTTAAGGGTGTCATCCCGCCACAGGGGGGGCGCAGCGTCCTCGAGACGATCGAGAACAATATGGGTGCAGTGGCGGCGCACGGGGCGGCGAACAAGCGCGCCGTCCTCTCTCAGTTGAATCACCCGAACTTTGGCTGGGCGGTGCGCCCGGACGATCTCGCGCTCGTCAGCCAGAGTCGCTTCTTCGAGGTCTACAACGGCCACGCTGGGACGCTCAACTATGGAGACGACACGCACTCGGGGATGGAGGCGATGTGGGACATGGCCTTAGCCTCGCGCGTCATAGATCACGGGATGGGGATGCTCTTCGGGGTCGCTGCAGACGACAGTCACGACTACCGAGAGTTCGGGATCGGCAAGCACAACCCCGGGCGTGGCTGGGTGATGGTTCAGTCGGAGGAGCGCAGCCCTGAGGGGATCATCCGCGCGATGAACCTAGGTCGCTTCTACTCCTCAACGGGCGTCTACCTGAAGGACGTGCAGTTTGACGGACAGACCATGCGTGTCTGGATCGAGAGCGAGCCTGGCGTGCGCTACACGACCCGCTTTGTCGGGACGCGGCGCACACGGAAGGGCGCCATGCAGCCCTCAGAGATCTTCCTCTCCACAGAGTCGAACCCCGCGGTCTTCACCTTCCGGGGCGACGAGCTCTATGTGCGGGCCAAGATCACGAGCGACCGCCCGCACCCCAACCCATACAAGGCTGGCGACAAAGAGTGCGCCTGGGTGCAGCCCGTCCGCGGCCCCTCAGGGCGCTGACCCTCAGGCGTCACAGACAGCGCAGCCCGGGCGTCTGCTGACGCGGTGTTTGCGGAAGGTCATGGTGCGCAAGTCCATGGTCAAGAGTTCGCCGCCGAGGCTCTCGCCGACTCCAGCGATCAGCTTGATCGCCTCCATCGCAGCGAGGCAGCCGACCGTGCCCGAGACCGCGCCGAACACCGGGAACTCTCGCTTCCATGCGGGGGGGCTCTCGGGGAAGAGGCAAGCGAGGCAGGGAGTCTCGCCAGGGATAATCGTCGTGATCTGAGCTTGGAGCTCAAACATCGCGCACTCGACCATCGGCTTGGACTGACGTACGGCCTCACGGTTCATGAGGAAGCGCTCTTCGAAGAGGGGGGCGCAGTCGATGACGAGGTCTGCCTCACCGACCAATCGCGCCGCGTTGTCTTCATTGATGTTCTCTGCGACAGGCACGATCTCGAGGCGTGGGTTGAGCTCGCGCAGCCTCCGCTCGGCGCTCTGGATGCGCGGCTTCCCGAGCTGTGCGTGAGTCATCAGGAGCTGTCTGTTGAGGTCGGAGGCCTTCACGTCTCCTGCGTGCGCGAGGATCATGCGCCCGACTCCAGCCGCGGCGAGCTCATAGGCGACGACGCTGCCGAGTCCGCCAACGCGTGAGATGAGCACGGTCGCGCCCTTGAGGCGCTCCTGCCCCTCTTCCCCAAAGTCAGAGACCCAGGTCTGCCACTCGTAGGTCGCGCGCTCTTCGTCATTGAGTGGACGCGGTTGGATCGGGAGTTCGCTCAAGCTCATCCCCCTGCGATTGGGGTCGCGACGAAGAGGGAGGAGCCGTCTCGCGCAGGAGCGGGCTCAGACCAGAGGATGGGCTCCTCATCTAGGAAGAGGAGGATCGTCGGCTGAAGCTCCCCGGCGTCTGTGAATAGCAGCGCGCGGGCGGCCTCTGTGGTGGAGTCGGCGAAGGCGCGCAGAGCGTCTTGGGCGGTCGCTCCCTCGTTGAGCTCTCGCGTGTGTTCGCTCGCGCCGGCGGCGTGTGCGAGTTGGGCGAAGCATTGGATCGTGACCTTCATCGCTCGTTCTCCCGGGGGGTGGAGGTGCGGATGCTACCTGACTCGAAGCGCAGCAGCTGAGTGGCGAGCTCTTCTGCCTCGTTAGCTGAGTGAGTCACATGGAGAGCGGTGACTCCTGACTCAGCGTGGATGGACTTGAGCAGCGCGCACATCTCCCCGTGCATGTCTTCGTCGAGCGCGCCGAGTGGCTCGTCGAGACAGAGGACCTTTGGCCGGAACGCCAAGGCGCGACCGAGGGCGACGCGCTGTCGCTCACCGCCAGAGAGTCCGTGGGGAGAGCGACCGAGGAGGTGCCCGACCCCTAGGAGCTCTCCGAGCTCCGCCACCCGCGCGACCACCTCTGCCTCGGGCGCGCGACGCACGCGGAGGGCGAAGCCGATCTGTTCGCCGACGGTGAGCTTCGGGAAGAGCGCGCCGTCTTGTGGGACGTACCCGACTCCGCGGGCAGCCGGCGAGAGCTTGGTGACGTCAGCTCCGTCTAAGTGGATCTTCCCGATCAGCGGAGCGCGGAGCCCGCAGAGGAGCTCGAGCACTGTTGTCTTGCCGCAGCCGGTCGGTCCCATGAGCACGGCGTAAGCGCCAGCGGGGATCTCGAAGGAGACGTTCGAGAGGTGGAACTCGCCCTGGTTGAGGGCGACTGAGTCAAAGCAGATCACCATCCCCTCCTGACGCCGAGGGCGCGCGCGGTCACTAAGACGGTGATCGCGGCGAGGACCATGAGCAGCGAGACCGCGACGGCTGCCTCTAGGTTGCCGGTCGAGAGCTCGAGCCAGACTGTAGAGGGCAAGACCTCGGTCTTCATGCGGGTCGCGCCGCTGAAGACGAGGATGGGGCCGAACTCACCGAGAGCGCGAGCCCAAGCGAGGAGGCCGGCTGAGAGCGCGCCGCCGCCTGCCTGCGGGAGGGTGACGCGCCAGAAGGCCTGCGCGCGGCTCGCTCCGAGGGTGAGGGCGACCTGTTCGGGGCGCACTGGGAGCTGGTCAAAGGTGACCCGCATGGTCCTGACGGCGAAGGCACAGGAGACCGCGAACTGCGCGAGGATCACGCTGGGCACGCGATAGGTCACAGGGACCTGTGCCTCGATCGCCTCTCCGAGGGGGCTCTGAAAGAGGATCAAGAGCGAGAGCCCGATCACCATGGGGGGCAGGACGATCGGGATGTCGAGGACTCCATCCACGAAGCTCTTGCCTGGGAAATCGGTGCGGGAGAGCAGGTACCCGATGGGGACGGCGAACCAGACAGAGAGGAGGGCTGTGATCGTTGAGCTCGTGAGTGAGAGCTTGGCGGCGTATCGAATCTCCTCACTCTCTAGCGCGTTGAGCAGGTCTCCCGGAGTCGTGTAGGTCGCGTCTGCGACCAGCATCCCTAGGATGAGCGCGACATAGAGCCCCGCGAAGAGCGCGAGGAAGGCGAGGAAGCCGCGGTCTCTCCTGTCAGCGGGCTGCCTCACTTAGACCCCTCTTTGTGCTCCCGCTCCCAGCCGAAGCCGAGGGCGTCGAAGCGCTCACGCGAGCTTGTGATTGAGATCGCGTCTAGGAGCCGGGCGAGCGTGCGCTTGTGCTCAGTCGCGTGGGAGATCGCGAAGGGCTGGGTCGCCAGCGCGCCGGGCCTGTCGATCTCTACGAGGTCGACGTCTTCGAGAGCGGCGGCTGCGTTGGACCGATAGACGATGACAGCGTCTAGGGAGCCCGTGCGCATCTGATTGACGAGGAAGTCGCCAGTCGCGGAGTCGAGGATGACGTTGCCCGAGGCCTTGAGGCGCTCGCTGAGGCCGGCCTCCTCAAAGACGTTGTAGGACAGAGCGCCTAGGGCGGATTTCTCGGGGTGTCCGAGCCCGACCTCCAAGCCCGGGACGCAGAGGTCCTCTAGGCCGCGGATCCCTGAGGGGTTGCCCTTTCGAACCAGGATGACCATCCGGTTGGATGAGACCGTCGTGCCGGGCTGGAAGCGCTCGCTCACGACGTCTAGGAAGGTCTGGTCGCAAGAGAAGTACGCGTCAGGTGAGGCGCCGGCGTTCATCTGAGCGACGAGGATCCCGCATCCGTTGTAGACGCGCGTGACGCTCACGCCCTCGCGCTCTTCAAAGGCTCGAACCGTGTCGTCGATCGCGGCGTTCAACATCCCGCCGCTGAAGAGCAAGAGCTCAGGCCGCTCCTCCCAGAGATCACCTTCGACGGGCTCATAACCCATCTCCTCGAAGAGGGGCAGGCCCGCATCTCGCGCAGAGAGGAAACGGCAGAAGCGCAGCGCGGCGGTCGGCTCTGTGGAAGATTCGAGCACGCAGATCGTGACGGACTTACTCCAGCCTTCGAACTCAGGGAGCTCAACGCCTCCCAGTTCGTCGAACTGATTCACGGTGGAGTCCCACACGAGCGCCGCGTCTAGGCTCCCCAGGTTTAGGTCGTTGGCGAGGTCCATCACGGTGGGCTTGGTGACCTTGGCTGCGCGCTGAACCTTGTCCCAGTCGCCGCTTTCTGTGAGCGCAGCGCGTACGACGCGCCCGGCTGCGGCCGCCTCCGGGTTCGCGACGCCGAGCCTGACCTCTGGCCCCAAGAGGTCTGCGACTCGAGTGATCCCCTTAGGGTTCCCGCGCTGGACGCCTACGACGGGCCTCATGGTGGCGAGGGGGAAGCTCTCGCGAGCGAGCCCTTCTGCGCGTGCGAGCTCGCAGTAGCTCTCGTCGGCTGCGAGGTAGAGGTCTCCGGACTCTGCCACCTTGAGGCTGCTGAGGAGGGTGCCTGAGCCGCCATAGGTGATGTCCACGCGCACGCCGTAGCGCTCCTCATACTCGCGTGCTGCTGCCTCAACAGGTGGCTTCAGGCCCGCGGCACAGTAGAGCGTCAGGCTCCCTGCGAGCGGCTGCTCCTCGGCCTCGCCCCGCAGAGACCAGACGAGAGCGGCCAGCAGGGTGAGCGAGCCCAGGACTGTGAGCGTGACGCCGTTCGCGCGGCCGAGTCGTTTCTTGGAGAGCATGCTTCGCTCTATTTGCCGATCCCACCGATGGGGCGGAAGGCAGCTGTGGTCTGGATTGGGTTGTTACAGGAGCAGCCAGAGCTCGCCTCAGGCGTGAGGAGTAGCCCCCCGGCAGGGATCATGTTGAGCCAGCAGCCGCCACGCAGGGCGTCCCAATCACTTCGCTCACGCGTCTCGGGGTTGTACATCCCGTGGTTGTAGTCGCGGAAGAAGAGGTTGTCTGCGGAGGCTGACATCGTCCCGCAGCCGCGGCGCGAGGGGATCGGGATCTGCAGGTTCTCTCCGGTCTTCAGGTCGAAGACCTTGTCGTCAGCGAAGACCTTCCCCCCGAAGACCACGGGGTGCTGCACCTTCCCACCGTGGTGGTCTCTGGCCCAGCCGAACTGCTCATCCCACATCCGCGTGCCGTTCTCAGTTCGAAAGGCCTCGAGCTTGTAGTCGCTCTTTGAGCCGAAGAGGACCATCACGCCATCCTCCACAGAGGTGTAGAGGCAGTTGGTGTAGCTCCCGAGGTCGTGCTGCTTCTCCCAACGCTTCGTCCCCTCAAAGAGGTCGAGGCTCACTAGGTATTGGTCTGTGCCGTTGCGGTCAACCAAGCGACCCTTCGCGAGGCTCGCGTCAGAGGGGGCGCGGTCTTCTGCGAAGTAGATCTCTCCGTCAGCGATCGCGATCGAGGAGTGGATGACGAGACCGCCGGCGTAGCGCCAGAGGACCTCGCCGGTCTCAAGGTTCATCCGGAAGAGCTCCTCCGCGACGACCTGCTCGAACTCCCAACCGCCGCCGTCGTACCACTCGCCGCTGCGGCCCCGGAAGACGCCCTCAGTCCTCGTGATCGATCCGATCAGCGCCCCCTCGGTGAGGGCGAGATAACCCCACACCCGCTCGGCGCTTCCGAAGCGTGGGTCGGAGGGCGCGGGAACCTGGAGCTTGCGGAGCACCTCTCCCGTGTCGCCCTCGATCACCCAGCAGGAGTCGGCCACGGCGACGTAGAGGTGATCTTCGTCGCAGATCATGTTCGTGGAGTCCGCCTTCACGTTGGTGCGGATGAGCTCGGGGATCTCGACGGTCCAGAGGATCGATCCGTTGTATGCGTCCATCCCGAAGATGCGGTCGTCTCCTTGGACATACATGATCCCGCCGGCAGAGAGGGGAGCTGGGTTGCGGGCCCCGCGGTCACGCATGGGCCGCGGACCGGGGCGACCAAACCAAGCGATGGTCATGTCGCCGGTGACGAGCTCGTCGCCGCTCGAGGAGGTGTTCGCCGCGTCGCCGTACTGTGTCGTCCATGAGCCTGCGCCCTCGAGCGCCGCACGCTTCAAGACTTGCACTCCCTCTGTAGCTTCTTCCCGGAGGAAGGCGACGCCGCCATTCGGAGTGAGCAGGCGTCGGACCTCGCCGCCCGCGCCGCGCGGCCCCTCTCCCAAGGGGGCGCCCGCAGCGACGATCACGTTTGCGAAGTAGTCGCCATAGGGCAGGTCGCTGCGCTTTCCCTTGTGCACGCTGATCCTCGAGCCGTAGAGGCCGGTCCCTTTGAGGTGGCGACGCGCCTCGCTCCGCAGCTTCGAGCTCGACTCCACGCAGATGATCTTGAGGTCGGAGCGAACAGCCAGCTCGTAGGCGAGGCGGCAATCGCCCGCTTCGAGGACCAGGGCCCAGCCGCGATCCCGCGGGGTCTCTGCGAGGATCTCCTCGGCGAAGGCTGCGAGGGTCACGCCGCGCTCGTCGTCCGGGTAGGTCGCGGGTCCGGTGGCTTCTGGGAGGAGCTCGTAGTTGAAGGAGGTGTCGAGCAGCCAGGTCCGCGTCTGTGTCGGGAGCCCGGCCTCGCTCTGTCCCTTGATGAGGAAGTGGTAGGGGACCTCGAGGGCGAGGTCTGTGAGGGTCAGGCTGTGCTCAGTCTTGGGCTCGTCGGAGCGGGCGGTCGACATGGCGCGGCCCGCGGCTGTGGCCTCGATGAAGGAGGCGGTAGGCGCGCTCGTCGTCCATGAGACACGGGCCTCTGTGGGGGAGAGGTAGCGGACGCTCGGCCCAGAGGCGAGCTTCATCGGGCTCGGGAAGAGCGGCGCCTTCGCGGCGAACCGCTCCGCCGCCTCTGCGGTCTCCATCTGGCGGTCATAGAGCAGGAGCTCTTGGATGCGCACAGGGGAGAAGTGCTCACCGACGTCGTCCTGCCACCAAGCGGCAGCGGCCAGAGGCGTCACGGGGTTTCGGATCGGCCCCAGCTCTCCTCGCCCGATCGCAGCGTCTCTCCCGTCTACGATCAGGGCCTGCTCGCTGCCGTCGTAGGTCCCGACGACGTGGTACCAGCGGTGGTGTTCGATGTTGATGTTCGAGGTGACCCAGGTGAGCTCTCCGGGGTTGTCTTCTGAGGAGAGCCCGAAGCGGAAGCGGCCATCTTGCCAGCCGAGGATCCAGCCAGCGTCGCGCCCGCCGTGCTGATCAAAGGCGGAGGCGATGCAGCCTGAGCCTTGGGACTCTTCTATGTAGACGAAGCTCTCGATGGTGACCGCCTCGCTCGGGAGGCCTTCGGAGCCCGGGTTGAGGAGTGCACGGCCGGAGGTTCCGTCAAAGCGCGCGCAAGCGGGCAGCGACTCGCCGTGGACCACCGCGCCGTCGTCGATCTGAGCGCTCTCGGGAGAGAGGGAATCATCGAAGGTCCAGGCCGCCTGCGCGGGCGTGCGCTCGCCCACAGCCGCGCGGGTCATCGCAGGGTGGAGTGCCGCGCCGGCCTCATACCGCGCCGCGACCGCCTCGCTAGAGAGCGCATCACGCCACAAGGTCAGCTCGCTGAGCCACCCGATCATGGGGTAGGCCTCGTTGTCGTCGTGATAAGAGCCGACCTCGAAGTACAAGTTCGCTGGGTAGTTGATCGCGCCGTGCTGCTGCTCGGACTCCACATCCAGCTGGCCGTTCACATAGATGCGGGTGAGCTTCCCGTCATAGGTCGCGACGACGTGGTACCAGCGGCCGCTCTGGAAGGGCGTCTTACCGGTGATGTAGTTCATCAAGCCGTCGCCGTCATCGACCCCCTCGGTCGAGAGTCCGAGGCAGAACTTGTCGTTGACGTAGCCGAGCAGCCAGCCCTTCTCGAAGCCCCCGTTGTCCTGCATGGCCGTGATGATCGCGCCCCAAGGCTGGGCCTTGTCGATCGTGACCCAGGCCTCTGCGCTGAACTCCTTCTTGGGGAGGGCGCTCGAGGAGACCCCGGCGTCAATCACCGCTCGGTGTGCGGCGCTAGAGAACATGAGCGCGCCAGGGCCCGCTGCCGCGGAGACGCGAGCGCCGCCCTCAAGCCTGAGGGGGTTTTTGCCACGGAGGTCACGAACCTCGCCCCCTTCGACCTCTTCTGGCCGGAAGCTCCAGCTCGCGAAGACCTCGCTGGGCTTGGGCTCTTGCGGGGGGGCGCAGGCAAGCGCCGTCAGCATGAGAGAGATCATTTGCTGTCTTCCTCTTCGCTGGGGTCGCCAAAGCAGTGGATCGCGCCAGTGTCTGTGCTGACATAGAGCCTGCCGTCGTCAGCGGCGAGGCCGTACGCGCGGCCGTCCACTGGAGCGGTCCAGAGCTTCTGACCGTCTCTCGCTGCGTAGGCGGCGATATAGTCCTCGCCGCCAGCGATCAGTGTGTCGCCAGCGAGGATCACATCGAGGGGCTCATCGCAGACGCGGCGCCAGAGGATGCACTCGCGGATTGAGACCTCGATCTCTCCGAGGCGCTCTGCGCTCCGTTTGAGCTCGCGCTCTGCCTTGGTCTTTTCAGCGCCGCTTAGGTTAGGGAGTGAGCTCGTGAGCTCGCCGCGGCGCTTGTTCAGCTCGCCGCGCTCCTTGGTGAGCGACACGAACTCCTCGCGCTTCAAGGCAGAGAGCTCATTGGTCGTGTGGATGTAGCTGACGCCGCGAGTGACGATCATGTGTTGACCCTTAAAGCTCGCGATCTGCGCGCCGCTGCCGCTGGCCTCGGTCATGTCACCGGTCTTGCCAGGGCCGAAGACGAGGTCGTCGTTCGCGACGATGGCGAAGGTTCCGCTGTTTCCTCCGAGCTGCCGCAGGCGCTTGCCGTCTCTGCGGTCGAAGACATAGGGCGTCGAGCGGCTGGCGGGGACGAAGAGGTGGTCCTTGCTCGCGAGCAGGTAGCCTTGCGGGGCCATGTCGTCGTAGCTGTTCTTCCAGACAGTGTCCCCGGTGGAGACCTTGAGGGCAGCGACGTAGGAGCCCTCTGAGGGGAAGAGCCCGGCGGTGACGTAGGCCACGCCGTTCGAGACGACGACCCCTGTGCGCACAGGCCAGAGAGAGATCATCCGGCCGTTCCCGGGGAGGCGCTGATCCTCTGGGGCGACCCTCTCCCTCCACACCAGCTCTCCGTTGGAGGCTCGGAGGCAATAGACGACGCCGTCGTCGGAGCCCGCGATGACCTTCCCGCCGACGATGGTAGGGGCGAAGCGGACAGGCGCCTCGGTGTAGTAGGACCAGAGCTCCTCGCCGGTCTCCGCGTCGAGGCAGTGGATCTGTTCATCTGCGGAGGAGCCGAAGAAGAGGCGACCGTCTGCGATAGAGACGTAGAAGGCGCGGTCGAACCAGAGCCTAGGGGTCAGGTTGACGACCTTGTTGTAGAGGTCATGCCGTGCCGGCCCGGGCCACGCATTCTGTGGGCGCCCTGAGCTCTTGTGGACCCACTCCTCCTTGAGGGGGAAGGAGAGCTCGGTCTTGCTCGCACCGGTGCGCGCTGCGTTGCCGCGGAAGGTCGGCCAGTCGGCGCCGCAGAAGGTTGTCGCGGTGAGGAGGAGGGTGAGGTGGAGCATGGAGGTCAGCTGGTGTGCAGGGTCCCGTCGCGTAGCCACAGGGTACGGCTCGCTCTGGATTCTGGCGTCTGAGAGTGCGTGGCCATGAGGACGGCGCCCCCTCCTGCTGTGTACTGAGTCAAGAGATCGAGAACGACCTCTGCTGAGTCTGGGTCAAGGTTCCCCGTGGGCTCATCCGCGAGGATGAGGGTGGGGTTGTTGAAGAGCGCGCGGCAGACGGCGACGCGCTGTCGCTCACCAGCGGAGAGAGCCGCGGGGCGGTGGTCGGCGCGGTGCTGAAGGCCAACGCACTCAAGCAGCTCGTCAGCGCGCGCCTCGCGCTCCCGACGGGAGAGATCAGAGCGGACGGCGAGGAGGTTCTCTCTCGCGCTCAGGTAAGGCACGAGGTGAAACATTTGAAAGACAAAGCCGACCTGCTGAGCGCGAGCGCGAGCGCGCGCGCCGCTGGAGAGTGAGTAGAGGTCTTCCGAGCCGATCTGCACGGTCCCACCGCTAGGTCGCAGCATCCCGCCTAGGGTGAGGAGCAGGGTCGTCTTCCCGCTCCCGCTCACGCCGCGCAGGCAACAGAACTCACCGGCCTCAAGCTCGAGGTCTAAGCCCCTGAGGCAGCGCACCTCAGCGCTCGCGTCGCGCCAGGTGTGTTCGATAGAGCGCGCGCGGATCACGGGCCCTCCTCCCTGAGGGTCGCGGCAGGGTCTTGCATGATCGCTGCGAGGGTGGAGGGGAGGGCGGAGAAGGCCGCGAAGAGGGGCAGCCCGATGACCGCGTAGGTGAGGAGGTTCCACTCGACCGTGATCTTGCCCGCCGTGACGGGGAAGACAGCGGGTCCATACTCAAGGGCCAGCCAAGAGCCTGCGGCGAAGCCTGCGATGGCAGCGTCTATCCCTAGGCAAGCAGCCTTCAAGAGGAAGAGGCTAGCGATCCTCCCAGAGCCGTGGCCGAGGGCGCGCAAGATACCGATCTCTGCCCGCCGCTCACGAACGTTGATCGCGGTGAGCAGCGCCACGACGCCCGCGCAGGCTGCGAGGATCCAAGGCAGCAAGAGCTCAAAGTACTCCTCGCTCAGGCGACGCTGCCTCTCACGCACCTCGGCGGCCGCATCCATGCGTAGGACCTGCCCTTCAGGGACGATGGTCTCGAGCTCAGCGCGCAGGCGCTCGAGATTGTCGACTCCGGCGTCAGCGCAGTAACACTCGAGTGCTTGGATCTCATTCACTGCTGCGGGCATGTCTAGGATCCGCTGCGCGTCAGACAGATGAACCCAGGCGCGCGTGTCGTCGATCGTGCCAGCTTCAGAGAGGGTCGCGGCGACCTTGAGCTGGAGGCCGCCGAGCTCGATCTGATCGCCTGCTCCCAAGCCCTCGGAGATCGCGTGTCCGAGGTGCACGGTCCCGGGCTCGACCTCGAAGATCATCGACCCCTTCTTCTTCGTTTGGGGTGCGACCTCAGCGGTGAGCCCTGTCAGCAAGACGGAGACGTCACGGAACTCGACTCGACCCGCGAGCATGGCGAGGAGGTGGTTGTAAGAGAGGTCGTCTGCTGTGGTGAAGCGCTGCACCGCGGTCTCGGGGAGCGCTCCATCAGCGAAGCCTTGCGCCCAGTAGCTCGTGAGCTCAGCGTCCTTCGGGAGGATGCGGACGTTGTATCCGAGGTCTCGCATCAGGCGGCTGGTCTCACGCTTAGCCGCGCCGCCGGTGGTGTGGAACGCGACAGGGAGCGCGGCCGCGATGAAGAGCGCCGCGAAGAGCAGGAGGGAGTGCACCCAGCGGTGGGTCGTCTCCGCGAAGATCTGCCTCACGAGATTCATGCCCTCCGCCTCCTTCGCGCTTGGAGGAGGAAGAAGAGCGCTGTGATGATGGCCGGCGTGGCCAAGGCTGCGACCATGGCGAGCCGAAAGATGCCGAGTGAAGGGCCGCCGTCCTCGGGTGCCTCTACGGCTTCCGCCTTGGGCGGGACCGGAGCTGGCGAATCATCCAACTCCCTCGCGGGGAGCTCGATCTCTTCGTAGGCGAGCAGCGCCTCCTCAAGGCTTACGCCAGCCTCTCCCTCACGGTGTTGCGGCCCGCGCGCGAGGATGCCGGAGATCTCGGTCTTGATGAAGGGGCTCTCTGCGTCGAAGGAGAGGTCTTGCACGACTCGCTCCTTAGCTGCGGCGTCCCAGCGCAGGGGGATGCGAGGGCCTTGCATCCAGGAGCGATCGAGGTCGCACTCACAGGACTGACCGATCGCGTTCAAGATCCCGAAGACGGCTGTGGGTGAGATCTCTTCGTCAATGAGGACTGGGCCAACGCGGCGACCCCGACCCATGATGACGGCGAAGGCTGACTCCTTGCTGGCCTCCTCTATACCGAGCCCGAAGAGCAGATAGCGCTCGTCGGCGCGGCGGTCATGAGCGAGGGTCGTGAGGCGCGGCCGGTCACCTACCGCCTTAGGCATCTGAGCGAAGATCTTCCCGAGCTCTGTGAAGGCGCCGTCGATGACCTCCCGAGCTCTGGCGTTCTTCTCTGGGTCTTCGCCTTCGACCAAGAGACAGAAGGCATAGCGGGCGAAGACCTCGTCGAGCATGCGCTCTCTGAGCGGTGAGCTGGCGATGTCGTTCAGCTTGACCGCGTCTAGTGAGTCCTCACTCCAGATGTCCACCTCCATCTCTCGTCCGTCTGGATGGTGCAGGGTGACCTTGGAGTGCTCTGAGCTGAAGGCCTCGAGCTCATCGACCTCATAGGTCACGTTCGTGTCGAGGAGCGAGGAGGCGATCACGCCTAGAGTCTCAGCCTCAGGCGCCGGAGCGCGCAGCTCTAGGCGGTAAGACTCGTCCCCGAGATCGACGAATGCGACGTCTCGGACCGTATAGCGGCAGAGCCCCGCGAGGGCCGGGATGAGGATTAAGAGGGAGCGGATCACTGAGGCACAGGATAAGGGATCCCGCACCTCTCAGGGTCGCCTCACGTTCTCAGAGCACCCAGGTGATCTCGTAGCCGTTTGAGAGGTTGAAACCTGAGCCGCAGAGGGTGGTGTTCGGGTTCCTGTACCAGAGCTGATAGCGCCGCACGTCCCCCGGCTGGACACCGCCCAAGCCCGAGATGGAGGCCGTGGTCTCAGACTCTCCCGAGTCGCTGGCCATGCGGACTTGCAGTCGGATGACCCCGCCGCCTGCACAGCGGAGACCGTCTCCGAAGTGGATGCCTGCCCCACCCGCGACGCGGTTGTTGCCTTGGAAATAGAGCCCCGGCTGACCTGGGTCTAGACCGACCGCTGAGAGGACCAGATTATCAGCCGCGATGCTCGAGGAGCCCTCACCAAAGAGGTGCGCGCCGCTGCCTGTCCCGTTCAGGCAGCCGCCAGAGGTGCTCGGGTTTCCGCATGGGCAGATGAGCCCGTCTGCTCCGTCACCCGTGCAGTATTCAGTCCCTCCAGCTCCGGTGGGGATGAAGAAGGTCTGGTCGTGGAACTGAGTGGTCTGGCCGGCGGCGTCCCTGCCCTGCAAGTGAATGGTGCCGGAGATGGTCTCTCCGTAAGTCACGGTCAGCTGCATGAGCAGGACGCGGCCGCTCGCGTCCGGGAAGTTCTGCGGCGTATCAGGTACGCAGAACCAGATCCCGTCGTCAGCGTCCAAGCTGCCGGCCGCGTTCCACGGACCAAAGTCGATGCCGATGTTGAGGAGTTGGTTGCCCTCGTTGTCTTGCGCGCCGAGAGTCACCCAAGAGTCGAACTCGAGCTCAGGGATGAATGGAAAAGAGGCGGGGTTGATGGCGAGGCTCGTGTCGCCGCCAGCGGGGTGCTGGTAGAAGCCGAGCGGGTCGCTCGTTGAGATCGAGAGCGGATGAGTTGAGATGCCGAAGATGGCGTTGAGCTGGCTGTTGGCGTCGTCATATCCCGCGTAGATACGAACGACTGCGCGGGGGACACCTTCGATGATCGGCTGCTCCTCTGCGATCTCATATTCGAGGCCGCGGTACTGCCCCTGTGAGACTGAGGACAGAACACAGAGTGCGAGGATGGCAGAGGGAGCTCTCATCATGCGTGCGAAGGAGTGGGCCTAGGTGAAGTGGAATAGAGAGTTTGATGATACAGGAGGAGAAACAAAGCGACGCGTCCACCGTATCCTGTGGCCATGTACACCCCCTCCATCGCACAGATAGGCCTCTCCCTGTTGTGTGTGACAGCATGCGCAGGGCTAGAAGGGGCATCGCTCGCTCCACTAGATCATGAGCGGCTCGAGGGAGACGTGAAGCTGGTCGCAGCGAGCTTTCAGGAGTGGGGAGGGCCTGTGGACTTCCAGCTTCGTTTTGGACCGACGGACTGCATGATGCCGCCGATCACGCCGCGCTTCAGCGAGACCCCAGCCGGGAGCCCTCATGGAGAGAAGCTCTACCTCATCCACGCCTCTGACGCGGCGAGCTATGCGGGCGTGGATTACTCCTCAGGGCACCAAGGCGGAACGTTGTTTCCAGAGGATCTCAGCCTGGCCTCTGGTGGTGGGTTCCTCTCTCGGAGTCCAGAGCTGCCCGAGCTCTCGCGTGAGTGGCAGCAGATCTTGGTCAAGGAGGCCTTCGCCCCAGTGGAGTCCGCCGAGCCTACAGATCACGACTTCGGCTATTGCGTACCGGCAGAGCGAGATGGAGCGCAATGGGTTCCCGGGGATCCGGTCGGGCTCTTCCTCATGCTCCGTACCGCCCGCGCGACCCCCGGGACGGATGAGGGCTGGGTGTACGCCACGCTCCGCGCGAATGGTGAGGTCACGGCTTATGGACAGATCCCGTCCTGCGTGGAGTGCCATCGGAGGGCAGGACCGGACCGCTTGTTCGGTCTGCCGGGCCTAGAGCACGAGCCGAGCGTCCGAGACTGAGCTGCCCTCAGCGCCTCGCTCGAGGCTTCGGCAGCTTGACCCCCAGAGCGGTGAGCTGCCGCTCCGCCTGCTCAACCCAGCCGCGATTGGCCGCAGGGCTCGCTGGGCTTGGGTGAAGCACCGTGCCGATGGGGGGCGCATCCTCTCCAAGAGCTGCGATCGCTCGCGCCTCCGCGAACTTACCGACGCCGATCACCCGCTTGGGTTGACACCATTCGACGAGGCGACGGAGAGCCTCGTCGCAGGCTTCGAAGAGCGGCTCGCGCTCGGAGGCAGGGAGCTTGTCAGGGGTGCGGTTGCGACCGGAGTCCTCCATGAAGACCAAGGGGCAGTAGTTGGACAGCAAGAAGTGGTCGCTGAAGCGAGCGGCGGTCTTGTACCTGTCTTGAGCCCAACCCCAGAGCCGGCGGCCGCTGACCTCGCTCCGGGTGCAGGCGAAGCCCTCGATCGGGCGCTTGGGGTGGAGGACCTCGGGCTGATCGACGGGCTCCTCAATCCCGAGGAAGTCACGCACTAGGTTCACCTCACCGAAGGGCACGCCGGTCTGAGCCATCCCCCAGGGCCCGGGGTTCATCCCGAGGAAGAGCGCGTCGACGCCCTGCCTCGCGTAGCGCTCAAGGTATGCCTCGTGCGGTCTGCGGGCGTGGACGAGCGGGTTGTAGGTGCACGCTGTGGGCGGAGCGAAGCTGAGCGCGTCGACCTCTTTCGAGAGCCAGCGTGAGATCTTGATGGGGTGCACGGCTTTGGATTCTAAATGCGAGAGGCCCGGAGCCTACGGCTTCAGGCCTCTTGGTCTCCGCTTGATAGCGGCCGTAGGGGAGAGGATCAGTCGACGGCGCGGGCCTGTCGGACGACGTTCGCGATGAACTCATCCTTCTTCGTCAGGTCTACGTCCTTGTCGTCGAGCTGCTTTGTGAGGTGGGCGTACTCCACTGCGGTCTCGCGGTTCTCCCTGAGGAAGTTCCGGAAGAGCAGCTGCTCTCCCCAGAACTCGCCAGAGCGCTCGACGATGTGAGCCCTGACCTTGAGCCCATCAGGGTACACGCGCTTTAGGAAGCGCTGGTCAGGCCCGCCGCCCTCATCTAAGGCTTCGTAGCCGATGGAGACCATCCGCTCAGCGCAGGAGTCTGCGATGGTCATGTCCGCGACGCCGACCATGACGTCGAGGGCGCTGGTGGTGATGAGGTTTGAGAAGGAGGTGTTCCCAATGTGCTCGATCGCGAGGGCCACGTCTCCGATAGCTCCCCGCAGCTCTTCATGGATCTCCTGGTAGCGCTGCTCCCAGGCAGCGTCGTAGGACTCCATCCGTTTCTTAGATATCATGGCGGTGTTTTTTACGCAGGATCAGGGCCATCTCGGCCAGTGCATTTGCGTGCGGTGCCCCGTATTTCACCGTATTTGTCGGTTTTTTGGGGCAGTTAGGGCTTTCAGAGATGAATACGCACGGGCCGCCATCAAGGTAGTCCAAAAAACCGCAGAACTAGAGCTTATTCGAAGTTGCAAATTGAGGCGAAGAGGGCCTCGGCCCGCCGGCGTGGCCTTGCTCAGACTCGGATCTTCTTGAACGCGAGGAGATCGGCTCCCCGTGTGTAGGCGACGCCGGTCGCCCCGTTGACCATCAAGTCGAAGGTCGCTCCGCGCCCAGGGAAGCGGAACTCACCGCGTGCGCCGTCGGCGAACTCTATGACGAAGAAGTACGTAGTGCGTCCATCCCCGCCAGAGATCTCTGTCTCGCTCCGTCGGTCGAGGACGACCGCTGCGCGCTTCAATAGCGGCGCGTCCGGATTGAGGGGGGAGATGGGGTCTTGGCGCAGATGGCGGAAGAAGAGGGTGATCAGGACGATCGAGCCCACGACCAAGCCTGCGACGTAGTTGACGATCGCCGTCGTGATGAGGGCCGCGAGGCTCCCTCCAATGAGCGGGATGGCGACAGCGTTCCCACCGGGGTAACGGGAGGTCGCGAGGGGCTCCCACTCCATGGCAGGTGCCCACTCGTCCTTCTCTGGCATCCGGCCGAGGCGCTCTTGGTTGAGGCTCCGCTCTTCCTCAGCGCTCTGCTGCGCTCCGCCGAGCTGAAGGGGTGAGCCACAGTATGAGCACAGGGAGAGATCTTCCCTGGTGATCGGTGCGCCGCAGGTGGGGCACGATTTGGGGACGGCGGTTGCTGTCATGGCGTGGGCGGGATGATACCTAGCAGGGGGGCCCGAGGCTCGCTCCTTTCAGGGCGTCTCCTTAAGGCCGTGCTAACCTTCATTAACTCTACCCTGTGAGTTCAGGCCGTGATTTCTAGGCACCTTTTTCGATGCTCCATCGTCATGGGCCTAAGAGTGCTCCACCGGAAACCCGCACAGACCCCCACAAAGAAAGCGAAGATGACCATTTTGGGACGCAGCTCAGCACGATTGGTCGCCGTCCTGTTGTTCGCTCAAGCGATCGCTGGCGCCCAATCAGGGCCTCTCTCGCCTCAGAGGCCGCAGCTCGTCACGGTCCCGCTTGAGCAAACGGAGGAGCCCATCCATGGCGTCCGGCTCCCCACTTCGGAGGCGGTGATTGAGGGTCTCGGCCCTGCGCTCGAGCGAGAGCGCCTCCGACCGAAGAACACTCCAAACAAGAAGGACAGGAACGGTCGCCCCAGCGCTTGGCACATCGCGAGCCGCCGCTCGACCTACTACCCTCGGTCCTCGCGCCCTTCGGGAACGGCTTCCGCTGCGCCGGCAGCGGCTTCCTCGGGACCTTCAGGCTCCCGATCACGATGACCGACTCCTTCGGCGACGCCTACTACGCCCTGGACTACAGCCAGCCTCCGATGAGCAGCGGCAACGGGGCCATCGTCGACGGCACGGAGTTCAACTTCCAGTTCTGGTTCCGTGACCCGGCCGCCGGCGGCTCAAGCTTCAACCTCTCCGATGGCTTGAACGTTGTGTTCTGCCCTTAAGGGGATTGCCTAGCCGAAGACCGACAGGCTCCTAACACACAAGTCTGGAGCGTGGGGTTACCCTGAAAGCATCCTATGCGTTCACTCCTCCCGCCTATCTTCTCACTCGCCCTGCTCGCACAGCTCTTAGTCCCTGCTGGGGACTTGGCGGCCTTCACTACGATCGGTGGCTCGCTGTCACAGGGGCAGCGCGACTTCAGGGTCTACAACAACTTTGCGGACCCGGGCGCGAACGAGAACGACATCGAGCATCCGAACTTCCCTGGCGCGCTCGGGGCCGAGATGTCTATCTGGAAGGCCTGCGTTGAGTGGTCCTCACGCATCTTCGCTGATGGCACAGGCGACCCCGCCAACGGGAGCGCCTTGGGCTCAGGCGGCGCAGACTTCGACCCCTACTGGGCGGGCAACGCCGACGACATCGGCGGGACAAATGACAACATCATGTCGGCGGTAGGCTCATGCGGATCGGGTGTTCTCGCCTACTGTGAGACTCCGATCTCAAACGGCTGGCGCATCCGCTTCTGTGAGGGCCAGACTTGGGATGACGGCCCGGGCTACGCCATCTTTGGCTATTGCCTCCAAGGCGTCGCATGTCATGAGTACGGTCATGCGCTCGGTCTAGGTCACTCGACCTCTGCCGTCGCGACCATGTACCCGACGGTCTCGGGCTCAGGGATCGGGCAGCGCTCGATCGCTCAAGATGACATTGACGGAGTTCAGTTCATCTATGGCACGGCCGACTCGAACAAGTGTGAGATCACCGGGGTTGAGGTCGTGGGAGACTCCATCACGATCACAGGTAACAACTTCTCCGGGAACGACAACGACATCTGGTTCACCCGCGCGGCGGTGAGCAGCGCTGGCAGTAACCCCCGGCTGAGGGTCCAGAACATTCCCTCGAGCAACGGGGCGATCACAGTCACGATCCCCTCCGAGGCAGGCCCTGGAGTGGTGATGGTCAAGCGCCCGGGCAGCGGCGGTGATGACCTCTCGAACCCCTGGCCAACGGACTTAGTCGAGGAGGGTCTGTGCGACCCTGACTACTTCTGCGTTTCGACGCCGAATAGCACGGGGAACGGAGCGTTCATCGCACACAACGGGACACTCAGCGCCTCGGCTGCAGACCTGAGTTTCGATTGCTACGGGCTCCCTCCGAATCAGTATGGCGTCTTCTACTACGGCGCCGCGCAGACCAACACGCTCTTCGGTAATGGAGTGCGATGTGTCGGCGCTGGCGGGGTAGGAACCTTTCGTCTCCCGCTCCAGCAGAGCGACTCCTTTGGCAGCGTCTCCTACGCGGTGGACTTCAGCGCGGCACCTGTATCTAGCGGGGCGGGAGCGCTCACCCCGGGCAGCACCTGGTACTTCCAGTACTGGTACCGTGACCCGCAGGCTGGGGGCTCGAACTTCAACCTGAGCGATGCCTTAGGCGGGACCTTCTGCCCCTGAGCAGCGCTGGTTCAGCCAGCGACGGGCCGCCTTGAGAGCTTCGCCGCAAGGGAGCGCCAGATGAGACTGCCCAGGACGACGGCGACGCAGTCGACCCAAAGGGTCTCTTCGATCGAGCTGTTCCAGTCGTAGAGCGCACCGGTCGCGAGCGCGCCCACGGTGAAGGAGATCGTGAGCAGGAGGAACTCAACAGAGAAAGAGCGCCCGCGGAAGGAATCGTCGATCTTGCGCTGCCATCCCGTCGTCGATCCGACCCAGAGCGCGCTGCCACCGCTGTGGGCGAAGACGATCATCAAGAGGGCGAGCGGTAGCGACTCCAGGGGGGCGAAGAGCGCGTAGCCACCCGCGCCCACGAGGAAGCCCGTGAAGATCTGTCTCATGAGGCCCTCGTCCGTCTGGCCGAAGACTCGCCGCGTGATGACCGGGCCGACGCCTGTGCCCACGCCGCGCGCCATGTAGAGCAGGCTGGTCGCGAGCCCAGCCGCAGCAGCCTCCTCTCCGAAGAGCGGAGCGAAGCGCACCTTCCCCGCGACGGAGAGCATCACGATGTAGCCGCCGCACGCTCCCCAACAGCACTTGGCTAGGGAGAAGTGCAGCGCGCCGCGCTCGCTCAGGTGTCCGACCGCGCGGCGGAGGTCGCGCACGAGGATGACGTCCTTCCAAGTCATGGGCTCCTGAGGCGCTTGGATCGCGGGCAGCCGGAGCCATACGACGAGGACCGCTGAGACGAGGTAGGTCACCGCGTCCAAGATGAACACGCCGGTGAGTCCGACGATCGTCAGCATGAAACCGCCCAGCGCCGCTCCGAGCGCGAGCATCAGGCTCCAGGTCGCCGCCGAGAGGGTGTATGCGTCGTGGAATGACTCGGGCGGGATGGTGTTAGGGACCGAAGCGGAACGCGCCGCGTCGAAGAAGATGCCGACGCTCATCTGAGCGAAGAGCAGGCCATAGAGCAGCGGGAGCTCATGGGCCTCATCGACGAGGAGGAAGCCCAAGACGATCCCAGCGCGGAGGAGATCAGTCGTGATCATCACGCCGCGGCGAGAGAGCCGGTCGGCGATCGGGCCTGCGACGGGGCTGAAGAGGGCGGTGGGGAGGAGCCGCAGGGTGAACTCGACAGCGAAGAGGGCGCCGAGACCTTGGCCAATGGAGGGACCTCCAAGGTCGCCGATCAGGGCGAGGACCGCCATCCGGTTGAACCAGTCCCCTGCGCTGGACACCACCTGCGCGAGCCAGAGCTTTCTGAACTCGGGGTTGTCTTTGAGGACGGCGAACACAGCGCAGATTGTAGGCCTAGGGAGACGACCTCCCGAGCGACATGACGTCGAAAGGGCCCGCCTAGTCCAGGTAGCCGAGAGCTCGGAGCTTGGCCTCGACGTCGGAAGAGATCTCGGCCTCCTCACCAGAGCGGATGCGTACGGCGACATCTGTCGCAGCCGCCTCGAAGCGCGGGCGCCACTCTCGCATGGCGCGCTCTATGGCCTGCGCGTGGTCACTCGCAGTCACCTCAGCGTCTCCCACGAGATCTCGCTCTTCTCGAGGGTCTGAGCGCAGGTCGAAGAGCTCGTCGGGCTGGTCGTTGGTGTAGTGGATGCGCTTGTGGGTCGCGGAGCGAACCGAGAGGACCGCTCTGTCGAGGTGCGGCGCGCGCTCGTGCAGGCCCTGCTTCACAGCCGTTACACCGAAGGGTTTGAGCAGCTCGGAGTACGCGAACTGTCTCGACTCGTTGAGGTGGTCGATGGTCTCGCAGCGCTCCGGGCGATCGACTCCGAGCAGGCCGCAGAGGGTCGGCAAGAGGTCAGCGTTCTGGATCAGCTCGCTCTGAGGTCCGGTGATCCCGACGGACTTAGGCCACTTGACGATCCAGGGGATGCGCAGGAGCTCGTCGTAGCAAACGAACTGGTGCCCGAGCACTCCGTGGCGCCCTACGCAGTCCCCGTGGTCAGAGGTGATGACGACCATGGTCTCATCCCAGCGCGGGGTCTTTGCGAGGTCGTCCAAGAGGCTCCCCAAGAGCTCGTCCATGTAGGCGATGCACCCGTCATAGAGGCCGTGAAGGACCGCGAAGTCCTCCTCGCTCATGTCCACGAGTCCGACCGCGTGTGGGTTAGGGCGCTGATTGATCGCTGCAAAGTTTTTGCTCCGAAGCTCGGGAGGTACGAAGCGTTTGCGGTAGCGGTGGGGCGGGCGGTACTCCCCGTGCGTCTCCATCAAGTGCGCGTAGACGAAGCGTGGTCGCTCGTCATCTTCCTTGAAGATCTCACGCACACGATCGAAGCAGCTCGCCGCGCCGTCGTCATGCAGGCCCGTCATCCAGAAGGAGAGCCGCGACCTCAGGCTAGCGCGCTGGTGCAGCTGGGCCTCGGCCTCGAGGTCGAGGTCATGGTCGATACGACCCATATCTGCCGGGCCGTCATCCGCGCTCTCTTCGGCTGCGGGCGCGCTCGGACGCAGGGCAGCGAGGGCGCGGCGCCAGGCTGGCGGCGGCGGCTCAAAGTTTTCCTCAAAGCCTCGCTCCATCCCGCTGAATTCGGAGACGTAGGGCACGTCACCCATGACCTTCGCGGTGCGGTAGCCCTCTCGCGCTAAGAGCTCGGGGAGGCTCACGTAGGACTCGTCCAGCCGGTCCCCGTCGATCACCAAGCGGTGGGTGGAGGGGTAGGTGCCGGTGAAGAGGCCCGCCGTACTCGGCAGAGTCCAGGTCGCCGTGGAGATGCACTGGTCGTAGAGCGCGAGGCCGCTCGCGAGCCGCTCTAGGTTGGGCGTCGTCGGACGGTCGTAGCCGTAGACCGAGAAGTTCTCGGCGCGCGCCGCGTCGAGCACGATGAAGAGGATGTCGGGTCGTTGGTGAGGCATGGAGAGCGGGCCGGCGTGCGCCAGTATCCCGAGCGGGCCTGCCTAGAAGCAAGCACGGCACGGCATGGATCGCTCCGCCTACAATCTCACCATGGATCTCCAAGTCAGCCTGGAAGGACACCCGCTCCTCGACGCAGCCTGCTTCTCTGTGAGCCTCGACGCGCCCCTCTCTGAGCGGCCGAGCCCTGAGTGGCTCCTAGCGCTGCTCTCTCTTGATGCTGAGGCGCCCCTAGAGCGCAGCGAGGAGGTGCGCGCCGCGACGCGAGATCTCCTGCGGCACGGCGGCTACAAGCCCACGGGGAGGGGCAAGCCTGCGAGCGAATACCTGGTCCGCGCTGTGGGCGAGGGGAAGCTCGGTTCCATCAACCTCGTCGTCGACGCATGCAATGTCGCGAGCCTGCACTCTGGCGTCCCTATAAGCATCGTCGACACAGATCTCGCTACGCCGCCCTTGCGGATAGGCATCGCCCCCGAGGGGACTCGCTACGTCTTCAACGCCAGCGGGCAAGAGATCGACGCTTCAGGCCTCCTCTGTCTCTCGGACGTAGAGGGCCCATGCGCGAACGCGGTGAAGGATGCCCAGCGCACGAAGACACACCCGGGGACGACCCGTGCCCTCGTGGTCGTGTGGGGGTCAGTGGCTCACGAGGGACGGGCAGCCGAGACAGCCGCCTGGTACAGAGCGCTCCTTGAGCGCGCAGGCGTCCAGACCACCGACGTCGCTATGGCGTGAAGACGAGCGAGTAGCCGTTCGTGAGGTTGAAGCCACCACCGCAGGCAGTGACAGGGTTGTTCCGATACCAGACCTGGAAGTGACGTGTGGTGCCGGAGGTCCAAGGTGCGCTCGGGAATGGTGAGACCCAAAGAGCCTCTCCGGCGAGACCGCCGAACTGCACCCCGAGGCGGAAGACCGCTCCTCCAGCACACCGCAGCCCGTCGCCGAAGGTGAAGCCCTGACCGGACTGGATCTTGTTGACGCCGGTATAGAGCAGCGCGGGTTGTCCGGTGGGGATCCCTGCCGCTTCGAAGGTGAGGCTGTCTGCTAGGACACTCGAAGAGCCTCTCGCTCGGAGATGCGCGCTGCCCCCATCACTGTTGGCGCAGCCGTGATCCGCCTGCCCAGTGTTTCCGCAGGGGCAGGCTGCCGCGGTGCCGTCCCCAGAGCAGAAGACCTCTCCCAGCTGGATCGAGTCTGAGTAGACCGTCAGAGAGCCCCTGTCATTGCTCCCCCCGAGGTCTCGGAAGGGTGCGCTCGCGGCCCACTGCGGAGGGCCGGATGTGCCCGCATCGGAGAGTGAAGCCACCGCGTACCCAAAGGATGCGTTCTGCTCAGCTTCCTGCTGTCGAACACCCAAGAGCGCGCCGTTCTGACCTGAGAAGAGGAGCACGGCTCCTCCGATCAAGCACTCAGGAGCTCCTACCAAGAGGTCACAGAAGCCGTCAGCGTCTACGTCCCCGAGGGCCGTGAGGCTCCCACCAAGTGAGACTTCAGGGCCTCCGTCGATACCGAGGAAGAGACCGCCGGTAGCGCCTGAGCGCAGCTCAACCCGCCCGCAGTTGAGGCCTGTTTGGCATGAGACAGAGCCCGGCGCTCCCACAGCGAAGTCGGCGCGGCCGTCTCCGTCGCGATCTCCGATAGCGCAGAGGGCTGTCCCGTAGCGCTCGTCTGCGTTGACTCCAAACCAAGCCCCGAGGAAGGCGCCGTCTGCGCCAGAGTAGAGGCGAGCGGAGCCAGCGGCTACGAGGCCGTTGACGCTCTCCTCAGGGCACCCGACGAGGAGGTCAGAGACGCCGTCTTGGTTCGCGTCTCCTATTGAGCACAAGCTGAAGCCGAACTTGTCACCAGGGTTCGCGCCGCTGAGCACGCGGAGGATCCCTCCGCTCCCAGTGGAGTATGCGTAGACGGCGCCGGAGTCCGGGCCGCTTGGGTCTTCGTTGGGCGCGCCCACCCAGAGGTCATCTCGCCCGTCGCCGTCGAGATCGCCAGCGTTCGCTAAGGAGAAGCCGAAGACCCCGAAAGGGGTCGCGCCCTCCCATGAGTGGATGGCGCTCCCGTCGCTGCCCGAGATCACGACCGCCCCGCCGGATAGAGTGCCGCCGACAGACCTCGTCGGGGCGCCGTAGGCAAAGTCCATGACCCCGTCCGCATCGACGTCGCCGAGGGCTGCGACCGAACGACCTGCGCGGTCTCCAGTGAGCTCTCCGTTCACGGCGAGGAGCGTCTCGCCCGTCTTAGCGGAGCGGATCATCACCCTCCCCGTGTCGGGGCCAGCGTCGTCATGGTTTGGGGCGCCGACGATCAGGTCTACGATCCCGTCCGAGTCCCAATCGCCAGTGACCGCGAGGGAGTAGCCGAGGCTGTCGCCAGCGCTCTCTCCATAGACCGTCCACGACTGCCCTTGGGCGAGGCCCGGGCTAGCGAGGAGGAGGGGGAGGAGGCATCTCATGAGGTCAGTCCAAGGTGTCGAGACTTACAGTCTATCGCGCCTGTGCGATCTTGGATCGAAGGGTGGGGTGGGAGGCTTGAATCCGTAGGATCCTGGCTGTGCGAGTCACCCTCTTCTGGATCACCATCGCAGCGCTCCTCTTCGTAGTGGAGGTTGTCAGCGGCTCGGCCCCCATCAGCGGTGCGCCCGTCCTCGCCCTCGCCCTCGCGAGCTACACACGCACGAAGCTTCAGAAGAACCCCCTCCGCCGTCACCTCTTTGGGGGGCTACCTGGCCTGCAGCTCTCGTTGCCAGGCCTGCTCTATGCAGCTGCGGCTATGGCGCTCCTCTTGGAGCAGACGGAGCAAGCGAGCTCTGGCTTGGCCTTTCTAGTAGGGGCCGCTGTCGCGACTATCGCGGTGCTGTGTATGGCCGTCATGCTCTCCGCACCGCCGAGCGGCGGGGATCGAGTCCGATACGTCTGCGCGCGCTGTGGCCTCGGCTCAGACCGCACTTCAGGCCGTGAGCCTTGCCCTCACTGCGGCCTCTTCACGCGCATTGAGTGGGGGGTCGAGCTGCCGGAGTCTTGTGAGGAAGGGGGACCGCTCACCCGTGTCTGGTGCCCAAAGTGTGGGACTGAGCGAGCAGCACCGCGCGGCACGAGCGCGTGTGGTAACTGCGGTGAGCGCCTCCACATCGAGTTCAACGATCACGCCACAGGCGCCTCAGCTGCTGGTGACGGGCGGGGCCTAGAGGCTCGCTGAGAGCAGCGCCGCGGCGGCCTCGGTGAGCTCGGCGTCCACGGTGGAGTTCACCGCCGCTAGGCCTGCCTCGTACTCCGCGAGCTGCTCTGAGTTGTAGGCGTTCCGGTCGAAGCCGTTCGCGTGACGGAAGGCCTTCATGAAGTGGTTCCGGTCGCGGTCGAGCGCATCCGAGCGCTCGACCCAGGCGCGGGTGGTCGCCCGTATCTCGTCGAGCGTGGCCTGCTGCATCTCACCAGGCCAGAGCTCGTCATAGATCCCACGCGCCTTCTCGCTCAGATCGAGGTTGGCGACTGGCCCCTCACCTAGGCCGCAGTTGCTCTTGCCCTCAAAGACAGAGTTCAGGCCCTGGCTGTTGCGTGAGCGGTAGACCGCCTCCAACAAGAAGGCGCGCGCGAGCTCGATGCGGTCTGCGCTCATGGGCGCGGAGAGGCTTAGCAGTGCGCGTCGTACGCGTCGGTCAGGTTCTTTGCGACCATCGCGGGGTCTTTCCCCTCGATGTCCTGGCGCTGGATCATGTGGACCAGCGCGCCGTCCTTCATGAGGGCGATCTGCGGGGAGCTCGGCCTGTAAGGGGCGAAGTGTTCACGCGCCTTGGCGGTGGCCTCTGCCTCCATACCGGCGAAGACGGTGACGAAGCGGTCGGGCTTCTTGTCGTTCATCATCGAGAGGCGCAGGCCGGGGCGGGCGCCAGCGGCGGCGCAGCCGCAGACCGAGTTGACGAAGACGAGGGTGGTGCCGGACTCGGCGATAGCCGTGTCGACGTCGCCAGGGGTCATGAGCTCTTGGACGCCGAGGGCGGTGAGCTCATCGCGGAAGGGTTGGACGAGTTGCGGGTCGTACATGATCGTTCAGGGGTTTGGGCCTTCGATTTGGCAGAGATTCTAACGCGCAGGAGCGCTTTCGTCTTCAGACCGCCGCATCTCTTGGAGGCGGCGGTCGTAGGCGCGGCCAAACTCGTTCCGGTCCAGGATGCAGAGGACCTTTCCCTCACCCTCGGAGTCCACGATCGGCAGGGCGTTGATGTGATGGGTGGTCATCCGAGTCAGGACCGTGTGGAGATCCTCCTCCTTGGTCGCAGAGACCACGCTGTCGACCATAAAGTCCCGGGCGATGACCACGTCCTGAGCCTCGTCCTCGAGGTAGATCCGGCGCAGATCGGTGAGTGAGAAGATCCCGACCAAGCGCTCGTCGGCGTTTACGACGGGGAAGTAAGACTCTTGTGAGTCTGCGACGGTGCGCAGGACCTGCCTGAGGGTGGTCGTCTCATGGATCAGGTGGGGCTCGTGCGCATCTGTGATGACGTCAGAGACCTTGAGGCTCTCGAGGATGTCGACGACGAAGTCACCCTTGTGAGCCGGCGAGTCGACAGGGGCCGGGACCTGCGCCTCGTACATCGACCAGCGCTGGGAGAGCATGGTGTGGATGACGGCGACCAGCATCAGCGGCGCGAGGAGGCTGTACGAGCCGGTCATCTCCGAGACCATGATCACGGAGGTGATGGGGACCTTGGCGACGCCTGCGAAGAAGCCGCCCATGCCGACGAGGGCGAAGGCCGCGGGATTGATGTTCAGCCCCGGGAGCAGCTGCGCCGCTCCTTGGCCCACAGCGGCGCCGAGGAGCGCCCCGATAGCGAGGGCCGGAGCGAAGACCCCGCCAGAGCCTCCAGATGAGATCGTTGCGGAGGTCGCGACGATCTTCGCGGCGAGGAGCAAGAGCAGCGCAGGGATCGTGAGGCCGCCGGAGATCGCCGTCTCCATCAGCCCGTAGCCCCCAAAGAGGACCCCGTTCTCTCCGGTGAAGCTCGAGAGCCCGAGCGCGATGGCGCCGACTACGAGGCCGCCGAGCATCGGTCGAAGGTACTTGGGCGCGCCGCCGGCGCGCTGGTTCAGCGCGTGGACACCATAGAAGATTTTGGTGTAAGCCCAGCCGACGAGAGTGCAGGCGACTCCGAGGATGAGGTAGATCGCGAGCTCGCGGGGATCGGAGAAGGACAAGCTCGAGAGGAGCTCGGGAGAGAGCTCTACTGCGCGGTGGTCGCCTGAGATCGTCGTGTAGGTTGCGTACGCGAAGATCGAGCTGATGATGCAGGGGATCAGCGCGTCAGCCTCAAGGTCGGATTTCTTGTAGAGCACCTCTGGCATGAACAGCGCGCCGCCCAAAGGAGAGCAGAACATCGCGCCGACGCCGGCGCTCCCACCGGAGAGGAGGAGCAGCCTGCGATCCCGAACAGGCAGCTTCAGCGCGCGCGCGACGGATGAACCGATCCCTGCGCCGACCTGTGCCACGGGTCCCTCTTGCCCCGCGCTCCCGCCGCTCCCGATCGTGATCGAGCTCGCGAGCGCCTTCACGAATATGACCCGCTGGCGGACCTCACCCTTCAGGCGATGGTAGGCGTGGATGACGGAGTCTGTGCCGTGTCCCTCGGCTTCAGGTGCGAGGCGTTGTACGAGGAGTCCGACGAGGAGTCCGCCGCCCGCTGGGATCAGGAGGAAGAGCCACCAGTCAGGGCCGGTCTCTGCGAGACCCTCGGTCGTGACTCCGGTCGGCGCGTGGAAGAGGAGCTCGCTGCAGGCCTCGATCAGCCAGCGGAACGCGACGGCAGCGACGCCACCGCAGACCCCAATCAGAGCGGCCAAGAGCACCCAGCGGGAGGTCGGGCCAAAGAGCGCTTGGCCGAAGGCGCGGCGCGTGGTGTGTAGGGCTTGTCGAGTGGGGCTCATGTACGGGCTCTGAGCCGGGCAGGTTATCGCTGTGCTCTCCGCTTCGGATGGAATACCCATAGCAATTCGAGCCAGAAGCCTCCCCATGCGGGAATCTGTGACTGTTGGTATAAGGGTGAGATGAGCCGCGCAGGGAATCAGTCACCGATCGGCCCGCAATCTGAGCAGGAGCGAGTGCGTCGAGACGCTGCCTATCACTTGCTCAATCGGGCGACCTGGGGGTTCAGCCCCGATGATCTGGCTGAGCTCGAGCAGCGGGGGTACTCGGGTTGGCTGAGCTGGCAGCTTGAGCCTGACCTGATCGACGACTCGATCTGTGACTCGATGCTTGGGCAATACCCCACGCTCTCGCTGTCTGCGTATGAGATCGCGCAGGGGTACTTTGGCACTGGCGGGGGCCCGCTCGGGACACACTGGGGGATGGCCCAGGAGCTGAGGAGTGCTCGGCTCACACGCGCGGTTCACTCCAAGCGACAGCTCTTTGAGCGGGTCGTTGAGTTCTGGACGGATCACTTCAACGCTACACAGGACTTAGGGTCATGGCAGCGTGCGTTCCGGACGGTCGGGGACAGAGAGGTCTTCCGTAAGCACGCGCTAGGTAACTTTCGCGAGCTCTTGATGGCGAACGCGAAGAGCGCGGAGATGTTGAGGTACCTCGACAACGTCTCGAACGTCGCTGGCGCGCCGAATGAGAACTACTCCCGGGAGCTCCTCGAGCTCCATACGCTCGGGGTGGACGGTGGATACAGCGAGAATGACGTGCGTGAGCTCGCTCGCTGCTTCACTGGGTGGAGCATCTACTCTGCGACGGGAGACACTAATTGGGGTGACTTCCGCTTCAAGCATTGGGATCACGACTCTGGCTCAAAGCTCGTGCTCGGAATGACCATCCCGGGCGGAGGCGTTGAGGAGGCAGAGGGGGTCATCGACTACTTAGCTGGACACCCTTCGACTGCACGCTTCTTAGCCGAGAAGATGTTCCGCTTCTTCCTCCGATACGAGCCCACGACGCAGATGATCGACGAGGGAGCGGCGGCCTTTACGGCGAGCAACGGTGAGATTAAGGAGCTCTTGCTGGTCGTTCTGGACAAGAAGTGGGTCGGCCATGTGAACCCGCAAGGCGACCCGAAGCTGAAGCGGCCGATGCACTTAGCCCTGTCTCTCGTGCGATCGCTTGGAGATGCAGCTCGTCTCTTAGACCCTGCGGGTTTGGACATGACCTTAGTCTCGCTAGGCCATCGCTCTTACAACTGGCCAGATCCGGACGGTTATCCGGATGAGCTCGAGGCGTGGGGCTCCAACATCCTCCCGCGCTGGAACCTCGCGCATGACATCTGCCAGAACACGATGAGCGGGCTCGATACCCCGAGCTGGATGATCGGCCAGTTGCTGGGGTGGCCGAGCGACGATGGGCTCGCGGACGCCCTGAATCAGCACCTCTTCAACGGCTACATGACGCGGAACGATCTCCGTGCCCTGCGCTCTTACATCAGCTCTTCTGGCTTGCCCAGTGTGTCGCTGCGAGCTGAGGCCTTCGCTATGGCTGCCTGCAGCCCCTCCTTCCAATTCGCCTAGAGGTCTACCTGATGAGCAGCGAGCACAAGATCAGAGCGGGGGGCTGTGGCGAGTACGCCGAGCTCTCGCGGCGTGGCTTCCTTGGTGTTACGGCGAGCGCAGCGGGCGCGATGGGCCTCTCGCCCTCGCTCGCTATGGGGGGAGCTCGGGGCGGGAGCGGGCGCGACGTCCTAGTCGTCGTCTATGCTCGCGGAGGGATGGACGGGCTGACGGCCGTCGTCCCTTATGGCGACAGCGCGCTCTACTCTGCGCGCCCCAACCTCGCGGTCCCGCCACCGGGGCAGAGAGACGGAGCGATCGACCTCGACGGGCTCTTCGGGCTCCCCCAATCGCTCGCGCCCCTCATGGCGCCATACAGCGCTGGAGACCTGCTCTTCGTACATGCGGCAGGATCGCCTGACCCGACGCTGAGTCACTTCTCGGCGCAATACTACATGGAGTCTGCGACGCCAAACATGCCGCACTCGGGGGTCAACACTGGCTGGATAGGGAGGCATCTCTCCACAGTCAGTCCGCTCGGTGACGGCCTCTTCCGAGGTGTCGGTTGGTCTCCGATGGTCGCCCTCGGCCTCGTGGGGGCAGGCGGCGTGCTCTCTATCGAAGACCCGAGCGAGTTTGTCTTCCCTGGAGACGCTGCAACCGAGGCGCTGCGGAGGAAGCTCTACCTCGACATGTACCGAGAGACCGTCGAGCCCTTAAAGGGTGCCGCAGCGTCCTCTTTCCCGACCGTAGACCTGCTAGCCTCAGTGGACTTCTTGAACTACACGCCTGCGAATGACGCGAGCTACCCTGCGAGCCCTTTCGGTGAACAGCTCGCTTATACGGCGGCAGCGATCAAGGCAGACATCGGCCTCGAGGTCGCGCAGATCGACATTCAGAGCTGGGATACCCACGCCGAGATGGGCCCGGTGGATGGGATCTTGGCGACGAAGTTGGATGACCTCGGCCGAGGGCTGGAGGCATTCTGGAGAGACCTCGGCGGGGACTTGGATCGCGTGACGCTCGTGGTCATGACGGAGTTTGGCCGGCGAGTAGAGGAGAACGATAGCGGCGGGACAGATCACGGGAACGGAGGCTGCATGTTCGTGATGGGCGGCCACATCGCGGGAGGACGGGTGCTCACCGATTGGCCTGGCCTCGAATCATCCAGCCTCGGGAACGGGAACCTCCCGGTCACCATCGACTATCGAGACGTCCTCGCTGAGCTTCTGGAGGTGAGGCTCGGAAGCCCCTCAGCGCAGGACGTCTTCCTCGGATATCAGCCGACGAACCGAGGCGTAACGATCTGAGGCTTCAAACCTCGCCGTCGACTTCGTCGTGAGGCCAGAGGTGCTCGCGGCGAGTGGTCATCTCGGTGATCACATGGTCGAGCACGTCTCGCTCACCGAGCGCGGCGATGGTGTCTACGTTGAGCTGGCAGACCGCGCACACCGGGCGTCTGCCGCGATAGCTCATGATGTCGACCTCAGTGAGACTGACGTCCTCGAGGCCGAAGAGCTCGATGTCGAAGGGCTCGCCATCTTCATCGAAGCCGAAGAAGTGCTTCACCTCTTTTGCGGTGCGGCGGCAGATGTAGCAGCGGTCCTCTCCGCCCGCGCGGTCGAGGGCAGAGAAGTACTCCTGGAACTTGTCGTCTAGTGCCATCTGACTGCCCTTTGGTTGGATGTTGAGTATAAGGCTTAGGAGCGGACCTCGCGTTTTACGACCTCGGCTTCAAGGGGTGCGCGGGGGTCAGCGGTGGTCCTGTACACGATCACGTGGGTCTCGCCGCTGAAGGCGCGATCGAGGACGCCGACCTCCTCCGTCAGGGCGTCGAGGTCGAGCTTGGTCTCAGGGTGCAGCACGCCGGCGACGCCGCGTCCATCGGCGGTGCGGGCAGCTGCGCGGATGAGCGCACCCGGGTGGCGGCCGAGCTCGATGAGCTCTGTGCCTAGGAGGTCCGCGGCGTGATGAGCCATGTGCTCTAGGACGAAGTCTGTTAGGGCGTCATCCAAGAGCAGCGGCAGGTCAGGCAAGACCTGTTCGCGGAAGACTCGCTCGCCGCGCCCTGCCGCGATGAGGCTTAGGTTGGGTTGGACGTAGCGCCCGTGGAAGGCGACGAAGCGATCCGAGAGATGATAGGTGCCGCGCCTCGAGCGCAGTGGGTCGGGGTCCGTGATCGGGATCTGCCGCTCCACGATGCCGAGGTCGCGGAGGACCGTGAGGTAGCGGTTCGCTGTGGTCCCCTCGACGCCGATGGCGAGCGCGATGTCTCCGAGCTTTCGCTCTCCGCGCGCGATCGCCGAGAGGATCGAGTTATAGGTCGCTGGGTTCGAGAGCTCGTTCTTCAAGAGGAACTGCACCTCGTCGTGCAGGTAGCCTTCTGGTCGCAAGGCCTCGTTGATGACATTCTCCTCGAGGGTGAGGCCTGTTCGGAAGCGCGTCAGGTAGGCGGGCATACCGCCGAGGATGGCGTAGGCCGTGAGCGCGTCCTCGAAGTCCCAAGCATCGAAGAAGCCGAGGGCGTCGGTGGGGGAGAGCGGCTGGAGTCTGCGCTGCGCGGTGCGCCGTCCGAAGAGCGGAGAGCGCTCAGCGAGGACCTCCTGTTCCATAAAGGAGACCTGGCTGCCGCAGAGGACGAGCATCAGCTGGGACTTCTTCCCCTTGGAGTCCCAGAAGCGCTGGAGGATCGATGGGAGCCCCTTGTTCGCCTCGCAGAGGTAGGGGAACTCGTCGAGGACCAAGACGAGGCGCTCCGTCTCGGCGCGGCTCGCTGCATAGAGGAGCGCCGCGTCCCAGTCGGGGAACTCGACGCTGGCGACGAGCTCGTCTTTGAGACCGTCGGCCAGCGCGTCGCGGAAGGCGCGCAGGTTGTCCTTCTCGCGCACCTGCGCTGCTTGGAAGCACACGGCCCTGCGCTCCTCGCAGAAGCGCTGGAGGAGCTCAGTCTTCCCGACCCTGCGGCGCCCGTAGAGGACGAAGAGCTCTGGCCTGCCGCTGCCGTAGAGCTCCTCTAGGAATCCATGCTCTTGATCGCGCCCTAGGAACATGTGCGTAATATACGAATAAGTATAATACGGGCAAGTATCTTCTCTGCGACCGGCGAGGCGACGCCCTAAATTGTTGTTAAATAGTGGCTTGCAGTGTGTTCAATTGCGATCTAGGCGACGTGGAGTGGGGCACTCTTGCTCCTCCAGGCTCGGCTGCGGACGATGAATAGATGCAGGAGGCGAGCCTCATCCAGCGAGGGATCAGCAAGGTCTCGAGCGCCCAACCAGACGAGGCCCGCGCGCTCCTGTGGGGCTTCGCTTGGTTCTTCTGCCTGCTCCTCGCCTACTTCATTCTGCGTCCTGTCCGGGAGACCCTCGGAGTCGAGCAGGGGATCGGCGGGCTCAAGTGGCTCTTCACTGCGACCTTCGTCGGGATGCTCCTAGCGGTCCCGCTGTACTCCGCGTTGGTCACGAGGTTGGGGAGGCGCCGACTCGTACCTGTCGCCTACCGCTTCTTCGCTCTCAACCTCCTCCTCTTCTGGGCGGCACTGAGCGCTGGAGATGGGCTGCGGGTGCTCGCAGCGAACTCGTTCTTCGTCTGGTTGAGCATCTTCAACCTCTTCGCGGTCTCGATCTTCTGGAGCTTCCAGGCGGACCTCTTCTCCAGCGAGCAAGGGAAGCGGCTGTTTGGCTTCCTCGCTGCCGGCGGGACTCTCGGCGCAATCTGCGGCTCGATCATTGCGGCGGAGCTTGTGGTCGTCGTTGGCACGGCGAACCTGCTCCTCATCCCCGCGCTCTTGCTAGAGCTCTCGTTGCTCTGCGTCCGCCGCTTGGACGCCCACGCCTCAGCTCTCAATGCAGAGTCCGGGCCTTCTCCTCTGGAGGGGACCGGAGGCGGACTCCTCGACGGCTTCTCGGCGACCTTTCGTTCCCCGTATTTGCTCTCTATCGCCGCCTACATCCTCTTAAACGCGCTCTTGGGCACGACGGTCTATTTTCAGCAGGCGGAGATCGTGAAGGAGGTCATTCAGGAGGAGGCTGAGCGAACCGCATTCTTCGCTCGGGTAAACCTCTGGGTGCAGTGCGCGACAGTCGTGCTCCAGGTCCTCATCACCGCAAGGCTCCTCAAGGTCGCAGGCGTAGCGATAGCGCTCTGCGTGTTGCCTTGTATCTACGCCTTGGGTGTGGGCGCACTGGGTCTAGTCCCGACGATCACAGCTCTCGCGATCGTAGATGTCGCCAGGCGCTCGGCCACCTATGCGATCTCAGGCCCCTCGCGTGAGGTGCTCTTCACCTCGGTCTCACGCGGCGAGAAGTACAAGGCGAAGAGCTTCATCGACACGGCCGTCTTCCGAGGGGGAGATGCGCTCGCAGGTCACGCCTTCAACGCGCTGCGATCAGCCGGCGTCGTTGGGGTGGGGCTCGCCGCTGTCATGATCCCGATCGCCGGCCTGTGGGCATGGATCGGCTACAGAGCCGGGCGCATGCACCAGGCCTTCGGGAAGAGTGGTTTGGAGGCGTGAGGCCTCCGGCCTAGCTCGATCAGTCGGCGGCCGGAGTCTCAGCGGCCTCTTCGCTGCACTCAGCAGCGCAGGCTGCATCGTCACCGCAGTCTCCGCAGAGGCTGGCGATGCAGTCGCAGGAGGCGAGAGAGAGGCTGGCGATGATGGCGAGGGGGATCAGCTTGAACATTTTGAAGGCTCCGTAGAGTTCGGGGTCGAGGCCTTATTGTCGGCCACGACGCAGATTTCGGCAATGACCAACTCGGCCTGTGTGCCCATATGCGGGGTAGTTTTCTGTGAGGGACTCCCTCGGAGTCCCGGGAGAAGGAGGGGCTGAGATGGTCAGACAGCGCCTGGGGGCTCTGCGGTGGCAGGCCGCGGAGCCCCGCCGGGCCTCAGCTGCGCGCGAGCTCGCGGTCGAGGAGCCCCGCTTTGAGCAGCGCGCCCTCGAGCAATCGCTCGCTCTCCGGCTCCAGCGGAGCGAGGGGAGGGCGGACATCCGGGGTGGTGCCGAAGATGCGCGAGAGGGCCCACTTCACAGGGACGGGGCTCGACTCGCAGAAGAGGGCCTCCGCGATCGGCGCGATCCTCGCAGCGAGCGTCTTGGCGCGTTCAGGGTCGCGCTCTGGGCCCCCGACACGGAAGAGGTCGCTGATCTCTTGAGGTAGCAGGTTGGCGGTCACTGTGATTGAGCCGCGCGCGCCTAACGCGACGTACTCCGCGAGGAGGGAGTCCTCTCCACAGAAGAGGTCGAGCGCTCCGAGGGCGAGGTGACGTCGCGCGCGCTCAAGGCCCGGGGCAGCCTCCTTCACGGCGACGATGTTCTCGTGGGTCTGAGCGAGCTCAGCGGCGAGGTCGGGGTCGAGGTCACAACCGGTACGACCGGGGTTGTTGTAGAGGAAGATCGGACACTCGGTCGCAGCAGCGACCTCACCGTAGTGCAGGCGAAGTCCGTTCGGGGAGGGCTTGTTGTAGTAAGGGGTCACGACGAGGATCGCGTCGATCCCGACCTCGTCCGCATAGCCTGCGAGCTGGACGGTCTCAGCTGTGCTGTTTGTGCCGACCCCTGCCATCAGAGGTAGGCGTCCAGCGGCTTGCTCCGCTGCGAAGCGCATGAGCCTGCGCTGCTCGAACTCAGTGAGGGTGACGGACTCGCCGGTAGTGCCGCAGACGAGCAGCCCGTCCGTCCCCACCTCGGCGTGATAGTCGATCAAGGCGTCGAGCTGACGCAGGTCAAGCGTGCCGTCGCGGAAGGGCGTCGGCAGCGCGACGAAGCTCCCGTGCAGCGGGGAGTGGGGGCTCAAGAGACGGCCTCCTCGATCGCGGCTTTCATCTCGCGGACGGCGGCATCCACACCGACGGTGAGGGCCCGCGCGACGATCGCGTAGCCGATGTTGAGCTCTTGCACGTAAGGCAGGCGGGCGACGGGGCCGACGTTCTCAAGCGTAAGCCCATGCCCAGCGTTCACCCCTAGACCCAAGGCGTGAGCGCGCTCACAGGCTGCGTGCAGCCGCTCGAGCTCCTGCTCTACCTCCTCTGGTCCGGCGTTCGCATAGGTCCCTGTGTGGAGCTCGACGTAGGCGCAGCCAGCCTCCGCTGAGGCCTCAAGCGCGCTCTCCTCGGGGTCGACGAAGGCGCTCACGATCCCGCCTCGTGCGCTGAGGGCCGCGCTCACCTCACGGACTCGCTCGAGCTCAGCGTGGACGTTGAGTCCGCCCTCGGTCGTCAGCTCTTCTCGGCTTTCGGGAACGAGGCAGAAGAGCTCTGCGCCCGACTCGAGCGCGATCTCAACCATCTCCGGTGTGAGCGCGAGCTCGAGATTCAGCGGTGTAGTGACCGCCTCCCGGAGCCTGCGAACGTCCTCATCTTGAATGTGACGTCGGTCAAAGCGCAGGTGGCAAGTGATCCCGTCTGCGCCGGCGGCTTCGCATGCGAGCGCCCAAGAGACGGGGTCGGGGAAGGCTTCGCGCCTAGCCTGACGCACGGTCGCGATGTGATCGACGTTGACGTGTAAGCGGACGGGGGGCATGCCTCGGCATCCTAAGGATCACGAAGTGTCGATCCAAAGAAGTCCTAATCTCAACGAGGACCTCAGGCGTTGGAGCGAGAGCGATAGGGGCCCGCTCAGCGTGTGACTCTGCTGGAGGATGTCGGCGCGCTCGCTGAGCCCGTATCCTCCCTCCGTGCGCATCATCTCAGGAGAGTACCGAGGCAGACGCATCGCTGCGCCCCCTGGGCGAGGGACGCGACCGATGCTGGACCGGGTGCGCGAGGCCGTCTTCTCGTCACTAGGCGAGCTCGTAGATGACGCCGCGGTGCTCGACCTCTTCTCTGGCTCTGGCAGCCTCGGCTTAGAGGCCTTGAGCCGCGGCGCGGCGCGCGCGCGCTTCGTCGAGCAGGGGCGTGAAGCCCTCAAGGCGCTCAAGGAGAACGTCGCGGCGCTCGGTCTGACCGAACGCGCGGAGGTCCTCTCCTGTGACGCCCTCTCCGAGCGCGCGCGCGTCGCGTCGCCTGGAGCCGACGGGCCTTGGGCTGACCTCGTCCTCTTAGACCCGCCCTATCCGATGATCGAGGGCGAGGAGCGCGCCGCAGTCTTGGAGCTCGTCGAGACCCTGCGAAGCGAGGTCCTCCGTGATGGGGGAGTGATCGTATTGCACGCCCCGAAGCGCGCGCTCAAAGCAGAGGAGTTCGGACCTGAGAGCAGGGTCGAAGAGCGGACCTACGGCAGCACCGCGATCTGGTACTTGAGCTGAGCCTCAGCGCTCAGTCTTCGCCGCGATCAGTCGGTCGGGAGAGGATGAACCAGACACCGAAGACGCCGATTGCGGCGACTAAGGCGCGGAGCCCGGTCCGTTCAGAAGGGATCCCGAAGAGGACCGCGTAGCCGATGAACAGGCTGGCGAGCGTCGAGCCGAGGAGCTTGATGCTTGGGCGCAGACCGTGACCCGCCCGGTACCGCACGACCTGAGCGCCGAAGATCGGGTTCGTGATGACCCAGCTGTAGAAGCGCTCTGAAGAGCGCGCGAAGCAGGCAGCAGCGAGCAACATGAAGGGGGTCGTTGGGAGGCCTGGGATTACGATCCCGACGGAGCCTAGGGCGACGAATGAGAGCCCCAACGAGAGCCAGAGCCCGCGGGTGATCGGGTTTCGTGAGACCTGAATCTCAGTGGGCTCTTCTCTCTCTGTGCTCATAAGGCTCCGGGGTCGTCCCGAGAGTGTGGGTTCCTATAGGGGGTCTATGTCACGCAATCTAGGGACTTCGTTGCAACCGGCGCCTCTCTTGCTGATCCTTCCAGGGCTGTGTTGGTTGAGCTCTCCATCCGGGACCTCGCGCTGTTCGAGGACGCGACCTTCTCCTTCGGGGGAGGGTTGAATTGCATCACTGGTGAGACAGGGGCTGGAAAGAGCCTCTTCATCGGCGCCTTGAAGCTCCTCCTTGGGGAGCGCCCCAAGGGCAAGCTCGTGCGCGAGGGCGCGCGAGAGGCCCGCGTTGAGGGCTTGTTTCAGTTCGGCGCTGGAGAGGTCCCGGCGAGGCTGCGGGAGCTCCTCACCGAGCACGCGCCAGAGATCCTTGAAGATCTCTCTGCCGATGAGGACCTAGAGCTCGTCTTGGTCAGGCGCTTGCGCGCCGACGGGAAGACTCAGGGAAAGCTCAACGGCCAGGTCGTCACGCAGCGCCTCCTTCGCACCCTCTCCAGCTCCCTCGTTGAGATCCACGGTCAGCACGAAGGCCAGAGCCTCTTCGAGGCGCGCGAACAGATCTCTCTGCTCGACGCCTACGGCGGACATGAGGAGCTCGTCGAGACCTACCGAGGGCTCAGGTCCGAGTGGGCTCGGCTCTCAGATGTGCTCACCTCTTTTGAGGAGGGCGCGCGTAGCCGCACAGACCGCCTCGACCTCGTCCGCTTCCAGCTCAGCGAGCTCGATGAGGCGGGGCTCTCTGTTGAGGCGGGCCGGGAACTCGGCGAAGAGCGAGAGCGCTTGCGTCACGCCGAGGACCTCACTCGCGAGGTCGGCGGCGCGCTTGAGGGGCTAGACGGCGAGGAGGGCTCTGCTCTCGCGCGCGTGCACTCTGCGCTGTCCGCGCTCGAGCGCTGGGAGGTGAAGATCGCAGACCTCGGCGAGCCCGCGGAGGCGCTGCGCGAGGCCTCCTTGCACCTGTCTGAGGCTTCAGAGTCACTCGCTCGCTTTCTAGGTGGAGTTGAGGTCTCCCCTGGCCGCCTCGAAGAGGTCGAGAGCAGGCTCGCGGGCTACGAGCGCCTCGCCAAGAAACATGGGACAGACCTCACAGGCCTCGTCGCCCTCCAGGCGCGGCTCGCAGAAGAGCTCGCAGAGCTCGAGGCTGGCGCGGGCAGCCCCGAAGAGCTCGAGCGAGAGGTGCGCGCCGCTGAGGCAAAGCTCGGCGAAGCCGCCGGCGCGTTGACGGAGCAGCGGCGCGCCCTTCGGCAGAAGCTCAAGGAGGCCGTGGAGGTCTCGCTCAAAGACCTCGGCCTCGAGCGCGCCGAGTTCGGCGTCTCTGTGGAGGAGCGCGGACAGCCCGCTGCGGACTCGCCCAACGTCAGCCCTTCGAGCACGGCTCGCTTCGGCCTAGACGGCGCGGATGAGGTCGCCTTTCAGTTGGCCGCGAACCCAGGCGAGGGGCTGAGCCCTCTCTCAGAGGTTGCCTCGGGAGGTGAGGCGGCGCGCATCCTCCTCGCCCTGCGCGGCGCCCTAGCAGCCCGGCAGACCATCCCGACTCTGATCTTTGATGAGATCGACTCAGGCGTCGGCGGACGCCTCGCGCCGCGGGTCGGGGCGCACCTGCGTGAGCTGGGAGAGCACCACCAGATCCTCTGTGTGACGCACCTCCCCGCCGTCGCTGCAGCCGCTCACCGCCACCTCAGGGTCGAGAAGCGCACTGAGGGGGGCAGGACGAGGACCTGGGTCCAGGAGCTCTCCGAGGGAGATAGGGTCTCAGAGGTCGCTGACATGATCAGCGGCGGAGCTGACGCTGACACGGCTCAGGCGGAGGCTCGCAGGCTCCTCCAGGAAGCCGTGGGATGAGCCCAGAGAGGGCGATCTCGATGTATGAACCTGGAGCGTGGGCAGCGCTCGCGCCCTTCAGCCCTTAGACTCTCCCCGTCATGAGTGATCCTGACACCGAGCGAGAGAGCATCGGAGAGCCGCTGCAGCTGAACCGAATCTTCATGGAGAAGATCTGGGGCGGGCGCGTGCTCGAAGAGACGCCGGGGATTGAGATCGAGGTCGAGGGCCCGGTCGGCGAGACCTGGGAGCTCGTTGATCGCGAGGACCACGTCTCCGTCATCAGAGGTGGAGGCTTCGCTGAGCGCTCTCTGCGCGGGCTGATGATGTCCTCTCCCGAAGCGATCTTGGGTAAGACCTCTCCGTCAGAGAGCGGTCACTTCCCTGTCATGATCAAGTACTTGTGCGCGACCAAGCCGCTCTCGGTGCAGGTGCACCCGGACAACAAGGCCGCTGAGCGGCTGGGCTTCAAGGGTGAGGGAAAGCACGAGTGCTGGTATGTCCTCGCGGCAGAGCCTGACAGCTTGATTTACCTCGGCTTGAAGGAGGGGGTAGATGCCTCGGAGTTCGTCGACGTAGCCGACACGAGCGGGGTTGTCGACCACCTGCAGCACTTTGAGGTGAAGGCAGGCGACTTCATCGATGTCCCCTCGGGCACGCTCCACTCCATCGGGGAAGGGGTCACCCTCGTCGAGGTGCAGGACAACGCAGACGTCACCTTTCGCCTCTACGACTGGGATCGCTCTGGCTTGAACGGTGAGCCGCGAGAGCTCCACAAGGAGCAGGCCTTAGTCTCCGTAGACTGGGACGCCCGCCCTGTCGGACCGACCCAGCCCGAGTTTCAGAGCTGTGGCGGCGGTAACCAATGCGCGCAGCTCATTGAGGCTGAGCGGTTCTCAGTGAGCCTCTACGACTTGGCGAGCTATCAAGGGTTCGACGCGAGTGAGCGCGCAGCGGCCTATGTGCTGATCGAAGGCCGGGCGCGGATCGTGGCGGGCGAGGAGCGCTGGTCGATGGAGGGCGGAGACACCTGGCTCGTGCCGGCCTCCTTCGGATCGCACCGGGTGATGCCCGAGGGCGAGCAGGCCAAGCTCCTGCGGGTTGAGACGAGGGGGTAGTTCGTGAGTCCTGCTAAGAAGAAACGCTCCGCCAAGCAGAAGCGCGAGCTGCGAGATCGTCAAGAGGCTGGCGCCCGAGCACACAGCGCGAGGCTCGCGAGAGGGCGCGGCAAGAAGAAGGCTGCGACTCGCCGGAAGGCGCAGGCTGGCAGCGGTCGCCCTGCGGCGCCGTCGGTCAGAGAGGACGGCATGGTCCGCCTCAACAAGTACCTCGCTGATCACGGGATTGCTTCACGCCGCAAGTGTGACGAGCTCATCTCCAGCGGGATGGTCCTCGTGGATGGAGAGCCGGTCGTCGAGCTCGGCACTCGCATCGACCCGACGACACAGACCGTCGAGGCGGGTGGGACTGTCCTCAAGCCTGAGGCGGCCCTGGAGAAGCGCTACTACCTCCTCAACAAGCCCAAGGGCGTCGTCTGTACGAACCAGCCACGTGAGCAGCGGCAGCGCGCCGTGGACCTCGTGAATGACAAGACGAAGGGCCGCATCTATACGGTCGGGCGCCTCGACGAGGAGAGCGAGGGGCTGATCCTCCTCACCAATGACGGAGACTTCGCGCACCGCGTGATGCACCCCTCCTTCGGGATCGAGAAGAGCTATCGCGTGAAGCTGCGCGGGCAGCTCGAAGGGGAGGCGCTAGAGCGAGTTCGCGCAGGCGTACAGCTCGCAGAGGGTAAGACCGGCGGCGCACGGGTCACCGTGCGGAAGCGTGGTCGGGACTTCACGCACGTCGTGGTCACCCTCCATGAGGGGATGAACCGAGAGATCCGGCGGGTCTTCGCGAAGGTCGGCTACAAGGTCATGAGCCTCGAGCGCTCGCGCATCGGAAACCTCACTGGTCGCGGCCTCCGCTCAGGCTGGTGGCGCCGCCTGAAGCCCACAGAGGTCAAGGATCTGCTCGCCGGCGCTCCCGCACAAGAGGAGCGCGACGCACCTCGTAGAAAGAGCAGCAGTCGAGGGGTAGGGAAGATCAAGGGCGGCAAGACGCGCGTGACGGCGAGCCGCCGTGGCGCAGCGCGGCCTTCTGGTGGCTATGGGACAAAGAACGCCAAGCCCAAGAAGAAGCACCTCGCGCCGAAGAAGGGGAAGAGGGGATGAGCGCGAGACGTTCAAAGCAGGCTGCCGCGAAGCCGACGAAGGCAGGCGCCGTTATCCATGAGCATCGCCTGAAGAACGGCCTCCGCGTCCTGATCGCAGAGCGTCACGATGACCCGGTCGTTGCCTCGATGGTCTTCTATGGGGTCGGATCGCGTCATGAGGCTGAGGGGGAGGCCGGGGTCTCCCACTTCCTCGAGCACATGATGTTCAAGGGGAGCGCGCGCTTCGGTAAGGGAGAGGTGGACCGAATCACCACTGTCCTCGGCGGGAGCAACAACGCGTTCACGACGCCTGACCACACCGCGTATTGGTTCGAGCTGGCCTCGGATCGCTGGGAGGTCGCGCTCGACATTGAGGCCGATCGCATGCAAGGGCTGACCCTCGACCCGCATGAGTTCGCATCAGAGAAGAAGGTCGTCCTCGAAGAGCTCTCAATGGGACAAGACGAGCCCTGGCGCCGGCTCACTCAGGCCGTGACAGAGGCGATGTTCAAGCGGCACTCGTACAGGCGCCCCGTGATCGGCTACGAGGACGTCTTGCGAGGGATGAGCATCGAGACCATGCGCGCCTACTACGAGCGTCACTATCACCCCGGGAACGCAGTCCTCGTGATCTGTGGTGACGTCAACCCGCGGCGTGCGCTCAAGGCCGCGCGGGAGCGCTTCGGCTCGATCCCCGCGGGGCCGAAGCCCTTGGAGAGCGCGGCCGGGCTTATCGCAGAGCCCGCCGGCGAACAGCGCGTCACAACGCACTGGGATGACTCGAGCCGCAGGCTCGTGATGGTCTGGCCGACAACGGTGGTCGGTTCGGATGAGGACTACGCCCTCGACGTGGTCACGGCGCTGCTCACCCACGGGCGCCTCTCTCGGCTCCAGGCGCGGCTCGTTCATGATGAGAAGCTCGCCGTGAGCGTCTCGGCTGCGAATGACGCCCGCGTGGACTCAGGCGTCTTCTGGCTCTACGCAGAGTGCGCTGACGGCGTCGATCCTCGTACGCTCGAGCGCGCGATCGACGATGAGCTCGCGCGCTTAGCTTGTGAGCGACTGCCACAGAGCGAGCTCCGCAGAGCGAAGAGGATCCTCGAGGCTTCCGACGCGCACGAGTCGGAGACGGTCAGCGACATCGCTGAGGAGCTCGGCGAGTTCGCGGTAGACGCGCACTGGCGCTTGGCTGTCGAAGGTGTCGAGCGTAACGAGGCCGTCACAGCGGTGGCAGTGAAGGAGGCGACCGCTCGCTTCCTTACGCCCTCCCGTCGAGTGATCGGCTGGTCGCTGCCCGAGGGGGAGCGCGTATGACGACTCAAGCGCGCCGCCCCAGCGGTGGAGTCCGACTCTCTGTCCCTGTCGAGCGCTACGAGCTTAAGTGTGGAGCCTCTCTCTTGGTCTCGCCCAGACCTGGCGCGCCGGTGACAGCGCTCGAGCTGCATCTCAAGGGAGGCCCATCTCTTGACCCCGCAGGCAAAGAGGGCACGGCCTACCTCACGAGCGCGCTCCTCTCGCAAGGTACGGAGAAGTGGTCTGAAGAGGAGCTCGCGGCCCAGCTTGAGCCTATGGGCGCGCAGATCATCGGCTCAGCCTCTGGCTTGGCGGCGCGGGTCGAGGGTAAGGAGTGGCGGTCTCTCGCCGCGATCTTGGCAGAGATGATCTTGAGGCCGACCTTCCCCACGGATCGCGTGAAGCTGCAGAAGCAGCGCCTGCAGCACCGGCTGCTCGTAGAGCGTGAGAACCCGCAAGCGCAGGCGCGCCTCGGCTTCCGGAACCTCATCTATGGTGACCACTGGATGGGTCGGGCGCCCTACGGCTCCCTCGAGACCGTCTCGAAGATCAACGCGCGGACGCTGCGTACGCACCACAGCCGCGCTTGGGTCAGCAACCGCGCAACGATCGCTGTTTGTGGTGACGTGGAGGGGCCGGCTGTGAAGCGCCTCTTTGACCGGCTCCTCAAGGGGTGGGCGCCCGGCAAGCTGCTGCAACCTCGCAAGCCGAAGTTCCCTAAGCGCGGGGTGCGCGTCTCCTTGCATGAGGCCAAGCGCCGACAGGCGCACCTCTTCCTCGGTCACCTCGGGGTCCGGCGCTCAGACCCGGACTATCCCGCGCTCGTCGTCCTGGATCATGTCCTAGGTACGGGGCCGGGCTTCACGAACCGGATCGCCCGGCGCCTGCGTGACCAGCTCGGGCTCGCATACACGGTCCACGCGAGCATCTCATCCTCTGCGGGCGTCAGCCCAGGGATGTTCACCGCTTACATCGGGACGAGCCCTGAGAACGTCGAGACCGCCATCGGAGGCTTCCTCGACGAGATGGAGCGCATACAAACAGAGCCCGTCACCGAGGCCGAGCTAGACCTCGTCAAGGGCTACCTGATCGGCTCCTTCCCGATGGGCTACGAGCGCGCCGCGCGCAGAGCCTCCTACCTGATCGCCTCTCACATCCACGCCTTCCCGGATGACTACCTCGAGACGCTCCCGCGCGCCTTTGAGGAGGTGACGCCAGCTGACATTCAGCGGGCGGCGAAGAAGCATTTGCACCCCCAGGCGTGCTGCCTCTCTGCCTCTGGGCCAGTGAAGCGCGCGACCTTGAAGGCTGCGCTGCGTCGCTAGATCGGGCGAGCCCCGCGGAGCAAAGGTGAGGTATGTGCAGGCCTCGACCGATATGCTTGGGATTCGCGAGAACCCGACGCATACACCGAGATCATGCCCTCCAGACTCTCACGCTTCTCTGCCCCCCTTGGGCTTTGTTTCGCTCTCTCCCTTTGCTCATGCTCGGGAGAGCCTGCGCGACAGCCCGCTGACCAGGGCGGGTCAAGCTCACCGGCAGAGCTCCCTCAGGCGATTGAGGTGCCCAAGCCGAGCGAGCCTGTCGTCCACCTTGAGACGGTAGAGGACCTCTCCGAGGAGATCGCGGACTGGCTGCTCGACTTCTCAGACAAGCTGCGCCGCCGCGACCTCTCTGCCGCCTCAGAGTGGCTGCGGGAGGACTTCGCAGGGCACTCGATCGCCGGATTGAGCGTGGCTCGGGAGACCGCGCTTGAGCTCGATGCGGTCCGCATGGAGTACGACGTCTCCGAGCTCGAGGTCGTCGGGAGAGGAGACTTCCTCGACGGGATCGAGGAGCACATCGGGGCCTGGGAGACCATGGACTCTGTGATCTGGAAGACCAAGGGTGCTGAGTTTCAGAGCGGCCGCGAGCGCTGGGGGAAGATCAAGGTGTGGATGCGTTACATCGGTACCCACGCCAGCGGCGGGCGCGCCTCTCTCTCGGGCTATGCATATCTGCTCGTCCGAAAAGAGCGCGCGAAGTGGGGGATCGAACAATTTGAACTGACCTCGCTGCAGCTAGAGCGTCGCGAGGGGCCGATCTTCACGAACGTGGCGACCTCTACGGGTGTCGCTCACCAAGGTCTGCGCTTCGGCCAGCCTGGAAACCAGAGCTACGCTTGGAACGGCTCGGCGTCTGCTGACGTGAACGGTGACGGCCTGTGGGATGTCTTCCACCCGAGCGACGGCCGGAACTTCCTCTACATCGCGACGCCTGAAGGGACCTTTGTTGAGGAGGCCGAGGCTCGCGGCGTGCTACAGCCGGACATGGGGACCGGCGCGGTCTTCTTCGACTTCGACAACGACGGCGACCAAGACCTCTTCGTCGCGCATGAGGGGTGGCTGACAGATGAGGGCGAGCTGCGCGGGCAGACCTCGAAGCTGTATCTGAACGACGGTGAAGGCGTCTTCGCGCTGGTCACGGATGACATCGGCTTGGAGGTCCCGCTGGTCGGCTACTCTGCGACGACCTTCGACTACGACATGGACGGCTGGCTGGACGTCTACGTGTGCGGCTACGGGCGCCTCGAAGCGGAGCACAACAACTCGTGGATTGACGCGACAAACGGCAAGCCCAACGGTCTCTTCCGGAACATCAAGGGCGAGCGTTTTGAGGAGGTCGCGGAGCAGGCAGGCGTTCAGGCTGGTTACTGGTCTTACGCCTCAGCCGCAGCGGACTATGACCTCGACGGTGACCTCGACCTCTACGTCGCGAACGACTATGGCCTGAACCGCTTCTACCGCAACGAGGGTGACGGCACCTTCGCCGAGGTGGCTGAAGAGCTCGGCCTCTTGGACCGCGGCAATGGCATGGGTGTGTCCTTTGGCGACCTCAACAATGACGGCCTCTTGGACATCTACGTCGCCAACATGTCTTCCACGGCGGGCAACCGCATCTTGGATCGCCTCAAGGATGAGGTCGACGCTGAGACCTTCGAGATGCTGAAGAAGACGGCTGCAGGAAACACGATCTTCATTCGCTCCGGGGACGGCTTTGAGGCGCTGCCGCTTGAGGCCGGCGGGGTGAACGCGAGCTGGGCGTGGGCGCCGATCCTCTGCGACTTCGACCTAGACGGTCGGACGGACATCTTTGTCACGAACGGTTTCGTGACAGGAGAGCTCGCGCACGACACATGAAGCACCCTCTGGCGCCACGTGGTGGCGTCCACAGCAGAGTGTGAGACCGACGGCGTGTTTGAGAGGCAGCAGGTCGGGAGCGACGCGTACGTCTCCAGGCACATGCGCCAGATGTCGGAGGGAGGCCGCAGCTTCAGCGGGAACGAGCGTGACAAGCTCTTCATCAACCGCGGCGACGGCACCTTCGCAGACTGCTCGGACCTCTCTGGTTGTGACGACCCGAACGATGGTCGCGGTGTCATCGCCGCAGACTTCGATGATGACGGAGACGTCGACATGTTCATCCACCACACCCAGCGTGAGCGCCACACCCTGCAGCGCAACGAGCTGGGTCAGGGCGGCGGCTTCATCAAGGTGCGCTTGCGGGCGACCACCGCTCAATACGAGGCCATCGGAGCGACCGTAGTCGTGCACGGACCTCACGGGCCCGTAGCGGATGTCTTGAGCAGGGGCGCAGGCTTCGTGTCGTGCCAAGCTCCAGAGCTCATCTTTGGCCTCGGCGATGCCGAGAGCGCGCGGGTCGAGGTGCGCTGGGTCGGCGGCGGTAAGGAAGACTTCGGCGTCGTCGAGGCCGGTAGCCGCGTGCTCCTCGTCGAGGGCGCTGGCGCGCCTGAGCCCTTCGAGGCGCGGCCGCGCCCGCTGCCGGACCCGCTCCCCTTGGGGTTGAACATCGAGCTAGGGAAGGACATCGGCGACCTCCTGTTGAAGGACGCAGAGGGCGAAGTCCGCACGGTCAACACCCGCGAGCTCACGGGTGACGGAGAGCTGTGGATCAACTTCTGGGCGAGCTACTGCGGACCCTGTGTGGCTGAGCTGCCGCTCCTCGATGAGATCGACGGGACGAAGGGGCGCCGCGTCCTCCTCGTGAGCGCTGACGCGCCCGGTGATGTGGAGCGCGCGAAGGCTCTCGCTGCTGAGCGCGCGCCGAGCCTCGCTCCTTACTTCATCGCCACTGACGGTGAGGAGACTGAAGATGCTCGCATGATCACTACTCTCGTGGACCTAGAGCGCCTCCCCATCCCGACCACACTGGTGTTCAACTCCGAAGGTGAGCTCATCCGCGTGATCCGCGGTCCGGTCGAAGAGGAGTGATCCCGGCATCTCTGCGGCTAGCATGCAGATCATGAGGAACTCACGTACAGCAGCGACGCGCTCTCTCGCGCTCACCGCAGCGCTCTTCTCGGCTGCTTGCGCTGAGCCTGCTGCTGAGCGTCCTCACGTCGTCCTCATCAGCTTAGACACCCTCCGGGCTGACCGGCTGTCCTGTTATGGGCATGAACGGGAGACCTCACCGCGCCTCGACGCCTTAGCGCGCGAAGGCGTGCTGTGTGAGGAGGCCGTCTCGACTAGCTCGTGGACGTTGCCCTCTCATTGGTCGATGCTCACGGGCCTACCTGTGAGCGTTCACGGTGTCTGCGATGAGCAGCTCTGGAACCTTCGACCGGGAGAGGAGGAGCTAAAGCTTCCGTCTCGGGGGCGCTTCGTGAGCGAGCTCCTGCAGGAGGCTGGCTACGCCACGGGGGGCTTCTATAGCTGGATCTACTTGGAGGAGAAGTTCGGGCTGGGACCGGGCTTCGACATCTACGAGCGTCACGGGCTCTTTGGCTGGGATCATCCGAAGATCAAGCCGCGGGCTGACGCTGCGAGGGAGCTCGACGATCGCGCAGCGCAAGAGGCCATAGGCCGCGCTCTCCAGGAGGAGTATCCGGAGCTGTTCGACATCGGTCGGCCTACAGCGCCAGAGGTGGTGGACCGTGGCCTCGAGTGGCTCCGAGCTGAGGTCGCCGACGGTGACGAGCAGCCGATCTTCCTCTTCCTGCACCTCTTTGATGT